>OGWT01000109.1_pt1 | contig 57061 bp, 46 predicted proteins | sample 1576101 | NCBI WGS metagenome assembly OGWT01 (sample SAMEA3541481, study PRJEB24748) | human gut metagenome | biome: human gut; feature: human-associated habitat; material: faeces | place: China | collected 2012 | reverse complement strand
TAACCCGCCGTAACTTTTATGTGTGGATTGAGCGACAGCTCCACCTCGGTAAAGCTCTCACCGTGTAAAAATTTGAGGGCATAAAATTTAAGCGGATATGGCGGAACTGGCAGACGCGCTAGATTCAGGTTCTAGTGAAGATTCCTTCATGCAGGTTCGATTCCTGTTATCCGCACCAGCGAAAAAGCCTTATGTAGAGCGGTTTTCCGCCTCGTAAGGTTTTTTTATTTTTTCTTTGAATACAGCTTTTTCTAACATTTTTTCTAACTTTCAAGATATAAAAACAAGCAAAAAACCCGCAAAATTTAATCTGCGGGTTTTTATAATGCATTAATATTAGTCAGATAGCAGGATTATTTTTTAATTAAATAACCTTTTTTCTTCTTTATGATAATTAAGGATGCAGCTCCGGCGCCGATTAAAACAACAGCACAGACAGCATAGATAATGATCACCTTAACATCAAGACCATTTTCTGAAGAAGCGCTATTTTTAGAATTTGATCCATTATCTATGGAGCCGGAAAGGGCGGGATTTTTACCGGAAGAAAGTCCGGGGATGGAAGAGTTGCTTCCTAACTCATAAGGAACAAATTCCAAATCTCCAGGTTTCTTGAAAATATATTCGTTGTTAGAATTTCCGCCTGAAGAGCTGTTATTTCCACCTGAGGAAGAACCACTGCTGCCTTCATTGCCTCCAAAGGGAGGAAGTGGTAAAGTAGGATCTTCAGGAAGAGCTTCTTTGCCGTTATGTATGTAAAGGGTATAAGTTGCACTGTTCTTAACAGTTCCATCATCATAATTAACAGCTATTTTGGCAACAGTAAGATTTCCTGTAATAGCGAAATTATGGCTTGCGCCGCTCTTTACAGCTGTACCATTAATTGTTATTTTGGCATACTGAGTTTTGTCAGAGCCAAGCTCTGTTGCGAAAGCAAAAGGTGTAATCCAGATTGATTTGCAGTTATAATCAAGATAAACATCATACTCATAAATGTCTGAGTAAAATTCATTGTCAAGATCGAATAATCCTAAGCGACATGCATGCCTAAACAAATCTTCGAGGGTATTATCATTTAAAGTAGATTCACCTTTTGATTCAATCATCAAGCCTAAAATAAGGGCTGGCATAGCATCCTTATCAGAGCTGGTAACAACAATCAATGCATCCTCAGGTGTGGGGGCAACAGCATATGTCATTTTGATAAGTGCAGCTGTATAAGCTCCAGTAAGATAATTCTTGTCTTTCTGGGTATAATTTGCAACATCCTGATTTGCAATTCTGTATCCCTGCTTTTCTGCCATCATTATCTTGTAAAGAGAATAAATCTCATCGGCATCAGCATTTTCAGAAACCTTATAGCCGTTTTCTATAAGGGTTTTTTTGATATTTAAAATAGCATACTCTTCAATTGTTTCAACATCTGCTGGTACAGTATCGCCCATTAATGCGGCAGCGATAAGAACAACTGTTCTATTTATTGAAGTTCCGTCAGGAACATCAAAATGAATTCCTAAAACAGGGTATAAAAGATCATACTTAAGGCAGGCATAAGCGACTGCAACATATGTTTTGTTTACAGCAGAATCGTCATCGGGGAAAACAATTTTATGCTCTGTTTGGAGATAACTCTTCATTACGTCATAATCATCAAATATACCGGTTTGATCTATGAGCTGATATATTTGAGTAATAACTTTTACATAAGCGTCTCCAAGATCATCGGCGGTCATTGTAGCCACTTTTTTAAGTTCAGCAACTTCTTTTCTAAAACCGCCAAGAGTACGGCTGTAAATGCCTTCACTTCTGGGAACCATCGGATTCTTCACAAAATCCGTTGAAGATTCACGTACGTAAATGTCAGAAAGCCAAGCAGGATTTTCTTCTGATTCATTATTGGCAGTACCTGCAAAAACCGGAAAAGCGCAAATACTCAGGCATACAACCAGCAATAAAGAAAGTAAGACGTACGCCATTTTTTTAAGATTCATTTTAATGTCGCCCTTTCAAATGCTAAATTTGTGTCTGGTTTTACTGTTTTACTAATTAAAACGGTAAAATAACAAAATTAAATTTCTTAACAGACATCACTACGTAAATGATAAACTAAATATATAAAAATGTCAACTGTTGGTATGTTGTTGATGAAAAATATATAAATTAATAAAATAAATAACAATTTTAAAGGAAAAATTTAAAAGCTGTCAGCTTTTTAGCTGACAGCTTTTATGGTTTTTATAAATATAAAGTTAATACTTTATATTATTCACCCTTGCGTGATTTTTTGCTCAGTACAATAGCTCCGCCTGCGGCAACTGCAGCAGCTGCAACAAGTGCTATTGCAAGAGAATCACCTGTGGGAACATTGCTTCCATCATCGGGATTTGAAGGAGCCTCAGTTGAGGGCTCTTCAGTGGTAGCTGTAGGATCGGTAGGATCTGTAGGCTCAGTGGGATCTGTGGGCTTTGTAGGATCGGTGGGATCTGTAGGCTCAGTAGGATCTGTGGGCTTTGTAGGATCGGTAGGATCTGTAGGCTCAGTGGGATCTGTAGGCTCAGTAGGATCTGTGGGCTTTGTAGGATCGGTGGGATCTGTAGGCTCAGTGGGATCTGTGGGCTTTGTAGGATCGGTGGGGTCTGTAGGATCTACAGGATCAGTGGGCTTTGTGGGAATTTCAGGAAGAAGTCCGAGGTCACAGTGCTCTAAGAGCCAGTTGCGATAGTATGTCTCAAGCTTCTTCTGCATTTCTCCAAGGATACCATCCTGACCCCAGTGGATAGCAGCGTCAGACCAGTTTACAAACATTTTGATGCAGTCAACAGTCTGAGTGATTGGGCCTGGGTTATCAGCATATACCCAATAGATCTGATCAAGCATAGCCTTAACTTCTTCATCAGTCATCTTGCTGATATCACCAATGATGATACCGTTGTGGTAAGCGTTAACAATAACTTCTGCGAGATGGTCACTGTATGTTCCGGTAACTATCTGTCCGACTGTACCAGCAATGAACTTTGCGAAAAGATCAGGACCTCCGAAGTATTTGTCAATAACTGATTTAATTACCTGTGCGTTTGGTATTTCTATATTTACTGCTTCTCTTGGCTGAGCTGTGGTGTTTCTGTTATCTGCCGCAAAAACACTGAAGCCGATTGCTGAAACAGCAATACAAAGAACAAGTAAAATAGAAATGATTTTCTTACCCTTGGTCATTTTTTTCATCCTTTCACTAATAATTACCAAAATTCTTGGTAAGATAATTTTAGTATTTATTATTATTTTTGTCAATAAATTTATTTAATTAAACTCATTAAAAACCATACACTCCGGCAATGCCGCTTTAAGTCGTTTGATGTCATCTTCCGGTATACTCGGATCTACGGTAAGTGAAATCAAAGATGACATGTTTTTAAGTGCGTTTATGTTTTCATCATTGATAGCAATATCATTACCGATAATTGACAAATGAGTAACATTTTTAAGGTTTGCAAGAGGTGTCAGATCAGTAACATTGTTATATGCGACATTTAAGCTCATAAGGGATGTGAGTTCTGATACAGCTGAAATATCCTTTACCTGATTATGAGATAAGTCGAGTTTCTTAAGCTTGGTCATTCCGGCTACAGCTGAAATATCGGAAATGGAATTTCTGGACATAACTAAACTTTCAAGTTCTACTAATCCTTTCAGAGCACTTATGTCTGAAATCTGATTTCCAGCAATGCTTAGTATTTGAAGTTGAGGTAAAGTGCTGATAACTGAAATATCTGTGAGTTCATTTTCGGAAACGTCTAAATCAGTAATATTAGTCATACCCGAAAGAGCTGATATGTCAGTAAGACTATTGTTGCAGATTGCTACTTTTGTTGCTTTAGTGAACTCAGTGATAGGGGAGAGATCCTCTATTTCGCTGAAGCACAGTGAGAGTTGTGTTTCATTTTTTTCAACTGACTGATTGCCGATTTTGATTTTTCCGCCGAGAGAGCATCCGGAGGCGCAAATAAGCAATGCCGCTGAAAGTAAGAGGGCTAAGATTTTTTTATTCAAAACAATTCATTCCTTTCTTACTTATAAAAATAATTATGTTATTTCATTTTAATATTACTGGTATTTTTTGTCAACTTAAAGGGAAAGTTTTAGTATTAATAAAAATCCCATGTACGAAATTTTACCGTACATGGGATTTATAACGTTATTAAATTGCGGAGTGAATAATATCAAATATTACTCTACAGCTTTAAGTGATTCAACCATGTTAACTTTTTTGAGTTTAAAGTGCATGATGAAGTTAACAATAGCTGCAAATACCAGTGAAAGAATAGCTGCGAATACAAAGCTGAGAGGTTCTATGCTGCGTCCGAACATTACAACGTCAACTTCTGCTACTGTGACAACATAGCTGTGTAGGAATATACCCAAAATAAGACCTAAAACAGTTCCTATAATCGTCAGGATAATGTTTTCACGTACTATGTAGGTACTTACCTCGTTATCTCTGAAGCCGAGAACCTTAATTGTTGCAACTTCACGAACTCTTTCGTTAAGATTGATATTTGAAAGGTTATAGAGAACAACAAATGAGAGTGCTCCGGCTGCCAGGATGAATATGCCGACTACAAGGTTAAGACTGCTTATAATCTGCTCAAAAGTATCTATAATCTGTGTAGTATAGGCAACAGCATCTATGCCGCTTACTTTCATAAGTTCGGTTGCAAGAGTTTCTTTCTGAGCAGAATCAACGTTATCGTTGAGTATAGCTGTTACATAGTTGAAGGAAGGTTCACTGCCAAATGTCTTTTCATAGAAGGCAGGGGACATGTATACATAATGGAATGTATAATTTTCAACTATTCCTGAGACAGGTACAGAAACCTCTTTGCCGTCAGCAGTGATAATAGTGATATTATCTCCTACTTTTGTCTCAGTCTGGTTAGCAAACTTTTCTGTAATGATAACGCCGTCATCACCGAGAGTGACATTTTCACCGGTCTGTCTGTTTTGAAGTTTAACAAATTCAGACAGAGATGCTGCGTTTTCAGGTACAAGAAGGTTAATTTCAAGAACATCTTCTGTGCGGTCAGAAGTTCCGTCGATAACCTCCATCTGAGTCATCATTGATGTTTTGATTTCGGAGCGATTTTCGATATTATTCATAACTTCTGGTCTGCCATCAGTTAAAGAATATCTGTCGCTCAAAACTATCTGAACGTCGTAATTGCATACGCCGCCTTCAGCAAACTGGTTATCCATAATTGCAGAAATGGAATCACCAAGTCCGAATCCGGTAAGGAGAAGAGCGGTACATCCTGCAACACCAATGAGAGTTGTGATAAATCTCTTCTTATTTCTGAAAAGGTTTCTTGCAGTAACCTTTGAAGTGAAGTTGAGACGTGACCAGATGAAACCAATTTTTTCGAGAAGGATTCTCTTGCCCTTTTTGGGAGCTTTGGGTCTCATGAGTCTGGCGGGATTTTCTCTGAGCTCTTTGCGGCAAGCAAGGAAAGAAGCGGCTGTTGTAGCAAAGAGTGAGATAATGGTTCCGATAACAGCGTAAGACCATTTAAATCTGATTACGCATGGGGGAAGTTCGTACATAATGCCGTAAGCGGCAAAAATAGCTTTCGGGAATATGTAGAATCCAAGAAGCAATCCGATTACCGAACCGATAAGGCTTGCAGAAATTGCATAGATAAGATACTTTGCAGCAATTGATCCGCTTGAGTAACCGAGAGCTTTAAGAGTACCGAGCTGAGTACGTTCTTCTTCAACCATTCTTGTCATGGTAGTAAGGCAAACAAGAGCAGCTACAAGGAAGAAGAAAATGGGGAATACCTGTGCAAAGGCGGCCATTCTGTCAGCTGTCTGACCATATCCCGTATATCCGGGCTGATCGTCTCTGTCCTGAATCATCCATTCAACAGTACCAAGGCTTGCAAGCAAATCTTTTGCTTCATTAAGGTCATATTTAGCTTTGGTGAGTTCTTTTTCTGCTGCAGCTTTTTCATTGGCGAAGGTTTCATCAGCTGTTTCTGCAGCTGCCTGTGCTGCTGCAAGCTGTGTTTCAGCCAGCTGAATTTCGCTTTGAAGCTGTTTCTGGCTCATTGAAAGCTCAAGCTGAGCAAGCTGAATATCTACTCCTGCAGAGTTGAGCTGTCTTTCAGCTTCTTTAAGCTCTATTTCGGCAGCTGTAAGGTCTGACTGTGCATCAAGATATTTCTGATATTCAGCGTATGCTTCCTGATATTCAGCATACTTTTTGTTGTACTCTACTTTTGCTGCATCAAGCTGTGCCTGATTTTCATCGAGCTGCTTTTCATAGTCATCAAGAATGGGTTCAAGATAAGCAATCATTTCTTCCGCAGTACCCACAGCTGTGAAGCTGTTGAGTGTTTCAAGCATTTCTTCTATCTGCTCAGGCGGAAGTCCTGAATTTTCAATCCAGTCTCTAATCTGCTCTTTGGATTCGTTTTGCATGTTTTTAAAATGATCCAACGATTCCTGAGTCTTTGTTATTAAACCTTTTAATTCGTTTACAGTGTTTTGAGATGTTTCAATCTGAGTTTTTGCACTGTCAAGTTCTGATTTTGCAGATGCAAGCTCTTTATCAGCATTGGCATATTTAGCAAGTTCTATTTTTGTCTTGTTAAATTCATTCTGTTTTTGACGCCATAATTCATACTGTGCGCTGTGTTCATTGGAATTAGAAAGAAGTTCTTTCTGAGCATCTGTAAGGGATGCGTTGAACTTGGCTTTCATTTCATCTATCTGAGCCTGACCGTTGGCGGCTTTGTCCTTAAGCTCCTGAACCTCTTTTTCGCCGTTTTTGACTTTTTCATCATATTCGGCCTGCTTTTGTCGGAGTGTGATTTCGCCGTCTGCAACTTTGGGGCCATATTCTGCTCTGACTTCTTCAACTCTGATGGGAAGTCTTACAGAAGCAACTTCTTCAATTTTGTCAAGAATAGGAGTAACAAAGTTTGTATACTCTTCGGTATAGGGGCTGTAATTATCAGCGCCTGCTACTGTAAGATATGCTTCAGTATAATAATCAAAATTGAAAACATCGTCTGAAACATAAATGAATGTACCGAGTTTACCGCTTCCTATGTTAGTATTTCCTCTTTCAAAGGAAAGGTAAAGGGGAGTCATGACAATACCGGTAATTGTAAATTCGGTTACATTGAGTTTGTTCTCAATATTTGTTCCGTCACCGGCAAGAGAGAATTTCTGACCGATCTTGAATTGTTCAGGAGCTGAAAGTGAGCTGCCGTCAACAACACATTCATTTGGTTTGCTTGGCCACTGACCCTCTACAAGTGTTACACGGTTCATGTAATCATCAGATGCAGTGCCGTTATTGCCAAAATCCTTTGCGGCCTCAAAATCAAGAGACATAGCACGGCATGTCATTTCAGAGCCGTCAATATCACCAAGGCTTTTGCCGTCGATTTTAAGTATACCGTCAACAAAACGTGAAGGCATTACAGTGTCAACGCCTTCGATCTGTTCAAGAGACTTAATATCCTCGTCAGTAAGACCAACAGGGGAAATAACTCTTGCATCCATGAGATTTGATTCATTAAAATATATCTCCGCTGTTTCTTTCATATCCGGAGCAGTAGCCTTTGTTCCAGCGAAAAAGCTGATTCCCAAAGCCACAATGGCTATAATGGAGATGAAACGGGCTTTGCTGCGGTCGATAGAACGGAGAGTTTCTTTAAACAAAGATTTTTTCATTACCATTCTATCCTTTCAACGGGGACGGGATTTTCATTAGTAGTAATGCTCTGCACACGGCCGCTTCGCATTGTTATAACACGGTCTGCCATAGGAGTGAGAGCCTGATTGTGGGTAATAACAACAACGGTCATGCCTGTTTCACGGCATGTCTGCTGGAGAAGAGCAAGAATTTGTTTACCTGTTTTGTAGTCAAGAGCGCCGGTAGGTTCATCACAGAGCAAAAGCTTGGGATTTTTTGCAAGAGCTCTTGCAATAGCAACACGCTGCTGTTCACCGCCGGAAAGCTGAGATGGGAAGTTATCCATTCTGTCACCGAGGCCAACACGCTCAAGAACCTTGCTTGCGCTTAAGGACTTGTCAACAATCTGAGTTGCAAGTTCAACATTTTCAAGGGCTGTGAGATTCTGAACAAGATTGTAGAACTGGAAAACAAATCCGACGTCAAAACGTCTGTATTCTATAAGACGTTTTGGACTAAACTCGTTGATGAGTTCGCCGGCAACTCTGATTTTTCCGTCGTCACAGTTATCCATACCGCCAAGCATATTGAGAACGGTTGTTTTACCGGCTCCGCTGGCACCTACAACGATACAGAATTCACCTTGTTCGATATTGAAAGTTACGCCGTCAGCAGCGTTAATAACAATCTCGCCCATTTTGTACCTTTTGTAAACAGAATCGAATTCGATAAAGCTCACAATATCACTCCTTTTGCAATATAAACGTTATATTTGTCTATTTTTTTGCATACAGCAGCATTTTATCCTTTTTTGAATTAAAAGTCAACATGACTGCTACACATTTATTATATAAAATACATTAAATTAAATATAAATCAAATTTATAAATCAATTAGAGGTAAGTTTGCAAAGAACAAATTAAATAATACTAAATTTTCTTATGATTTATTTTTCTGCATTGGGTTGGTGTTACTCCGGTTTCCTTTTTGAAAATGTTTGAAAAATAAGAGGTATCAGCAAATTTTAATGAATTGGAAATTTCTGATACAGATATGCCTGTATTTTCGAGATACCATTTGGCGTTTTCTATTTTTTTGGTAAGAAGATATCGGTAGGGGGTCATGCCGTATTCGTTTCGGAAAACACATATGAGATGATTTTTGGAATAATTCAGTGAAGAAGCAAGCTCGTCAAGGGAGTACTTTTTATAAATACCGGCGTTTAGATGTTCTTTAATCAAATCAGGGAGAGCAGCGGTTTCAAAAGTTTGATCGGAACAAGCATGAGTGAAGATATTTGATATTTGAACAAACAGTTTTTTACGCAGGACAGAATAATTCTCGCAATGCTTTTGAGTGAGTCTGAGAATTTCATCGAAATAGCCTTTAATTTCACTGGATTCAAATACATAGCTGCCTGATGGTATAAAACTATCAAAAAGATTATCTACAATATCACCGGTTGCCATCATCCAGATTTTTGACTGCAAATCGGAAGGATCGGTATAATATTTGCACTTTGAATGTCTTGGAATCAGTATAACGCTTCCCTTTTTCTGCAGGATTTTTTTACCGTCTATTTCCAAAAATCCGCTGCCATCGGTTATGTATTCGATGCAGGCGAATTCCGAGCATTCGTTTTCAATGCAATATCCTTTTTTGCAGTTGCTTGCACCAACAGCAATAATATTGAAATCAGATTTGCTTTCGTTATAACTGTCAAATCCCCAAAAAGCTTCTTTTATCATGATAATCCTCAACTATATACTGATTTTTCACCTTGAATTACGCAAATACAATGATATTATTATATATCGTGGAGATGTAGTGTCAACACATCTAAGATGAAATTTAAATATATGTGGTGAGAAAAATGATAGAATTTAAAACAGTAAAATATCCGGCCAGTAAAATCATTCGTGAAGCAAGTGTACCGAGTATAGGCAACGCTATTAATGTGCAGAACAGCAGTAAGTCATATATTGAAGATTATCAGGGGCTTTTTGTAGGCTACGGCAGACGTGAAACCTGTTATCCTTACCGTGAGCAGAATCTTTATACAGATATATCAGAGCAGGATGTAAGAATTGCGGTTTTGGAAAATGAATATCTCTATGCGGAATTTTTGTGTGATTACGGTGCAAGACTCTGGAAACTTAAGAATAAAAAAACAGGCGAAGATCTTGTATATGCCAATGATGTTATAAGGTTCAGAAATCTGTCTTTAAGAAACAGCTGGTTCAGCGGCGGTGTCGAATGGAATATAGGGGTTATCGGACACACCGCCTACACTTGCAGTAAGCTTTACTGTGCAACGCTGACCGGAGATAATGGCGAAGAGGTTTTACGCTTTTATGAATTTGAGCGTGTAAGAGAGGTTTACTATCAGATAGACTTCTGGCTCAGTGATGATAAGCTCATGGTTAAAGTGCGCATAGAAAATCCCAACGCAGAAGTTGTGCCCATGTACTGGTGGAGTAATATAGCTACACCTGAGTTTAAAGGCGGAAGACTTATTGTAGATGCCAATGAAGCCTTTTCAAACGTTGAGGGAACAGGAATAAGAAAAACATCCATTCCTGTTGTGGAAGACGGAACAGATGTTTCATTTTATGAGAATATAAGACATACTATTGATTACTTTTTCGATGTAAAGCCACGTTCAAATAAATTTATCGCTAATGTAAATAAGGAAGGCAGGGGACTTTTGCAGCTTTCCTCTTCGAGACTTCAGGGACGCAAACTGTTTACATGGGGACATCTAAAAGGAAGCCGTCACTGGCAGGATATTCTTACTGATAAGGCAGGGGATTATATCGAGATTCAAGCGGGACTCGGAAAAACGCAGTATGAATGTATACCAATGCCGTCAAAGACAAGCTGGAGCTGGGTGGAAGTGTATACAGCTGCCGATGTCCCAAGTGAAATGGTAAACGGAGATTACAGAGCACTTGTTAATTATATAAATGAAAAGGTAAAGGATACTCTGTCCAGTGACATTCTCGACAAAGTATGTGAAGATACCGATAAGAGCATTTCGCTGAAAAAGGGAGAAACCGTATACACTGCCACAGGATACGGATATGTTAAGAACAAAATAGACGGCGGTGCTCCGAAGCATCTGGATTTTACCCTATGCGAAGAGAGTGAGAAGTATTTATCACTTTGTGAAAAGGGAGAATTCTATTTTGATATATACGGTGATGTGCCCTTTGCCCAGGAAAAGTATCAGATTGAGGCTTTGAAAAAGCTTGTTGAAGAAAAAACAAGTAACTGGGCTGTGTATTATGAGCTTGCAGTTTACGAAGCATATTCAAAGAATTATGAAAAGGCGCAGAAACTTTGTGCTGAAAGTATGGTGTATGATAACAACTATTTGAATAATCATCTCATGGCGTTTATAATTCATAATGCAAAGGGAAAGAATGCATTTTATTTTGCTGAAAAGTCCGTTAAGCTTTGCAATGACAATTATTCCGTTGCCGAAAGTGTTATTAATCTGTTTATGCAGAGCGGGAACTATAAGGAAGCGATGGAGATTTATGAATTGCTTGATGAGAGTATTAAATTTGCTCCGAGACTGAGGATGTACCTTTCAATGTGTTATCTTAAAACCGGTGATGCTCAGACAGCGGAAGATATTCTTTATGAAAACGGCGGCCTTGATGTACCTGATTACCGTGAGGGAGAAAAATTCCTTAATAATTTATATAAAGGTATACGCATGGCAAAGTATGGGGAAAAGGAAGAGGAAATCGAGGTTCCCATGCAGTTTAATTACATTGTATATATGGCAAACGAATAAAATTTAAAATCACCTTATTTGATTTTGTAAGCAGTCTTATACCTTATTTAGCTGAATTTTTTAAATTAATAAATGTCTTATAAAAACATATTGACTTTGCGCCTTAGAAAGCTTATAATAAATAAGGTTTTGCCGGCGTGGCGAAATCGGCAGACGCAAGGGACTTAAAATCCCTCGGTGGCAACACCGTACCGGTTCAAGTCCGGTCGCCGGCACCAGAATAACGCTGAATCCAATTCGCTTTGGTTTCAGCGTTATTTTTTGTTTTATTGCTTTTCTTTACTTATTAGCGTAGCATCCTTTTTAGTCTATGTTTACAGTTGAAAGCTTTGACGCAGAAGTTTTGTTCGAGGTTTATTACTATATAAGAATAGTCTGATAAGCTCAATGGAGCACGTGTCTAACTAATTATATTAGAAATAGTGTTAGAAGAGCATAGTTTTGTAATTTTTTGAAATCATGACAAAAACCCTTGAAACATTTCTGTTTCAAGGGTTTTGAGTTGGTTGCGGAGGCAGGATTTGAACCTACGACCTTCGGGTTATGAGCCCGACGAGCTACCGGACTGCTCCACTCCGCGATATAAGCACTTCTCTTGAGTGCTTAACTATAATACCACAAACCTATATCCATGTCAACTGTTTTTCCGTAAAAAGTAAAAAATAAATTGAGAACCCTTGTTTAGGCTGTTTGTCATAAGAAAAGCCCCGATTGCAAAACACAATCGGGGCAGAGAATACAAGAATAATCAAACATTAATTAAGCTTCCAGAGCTTCAATTCTGTTTTTAGCATCCTCATAAAGCTTTTCAATTTCTGAGAAATGGCTGTAATTTTCAGCCTGCTTTAAAAGTTTAACAGCGTCAACCCAGGGCTTTGCAGAACGGTTATAGAAAACTCGTTTGTTCTGCTCATCACGGATATCCTTATTGAGCTTTTTGATGTTGTTTTTCAAAGCCTTCAATTCCGTATTGAGCTCTTTGATCTTTGCTTTATCTTTATCTTCTTTTGCTTTATAAAGAGCCTTGTAAAGTTCGTCTTCCTGTTCGTTATAAACTTCTTCCATTCTGAAGAGTTCGTTTATAGCTGTATCATCGGGAACTTTAATAGGATCTTTTCCTTCATAGTATTCTTTCTGATATTTTCTTGCAGTAAGTCTGGTACGGCTGAAATTGATAGAATACTGGCGGATTTCTTTTTCTTCTTCTGTTCCTTTGGGAAGTCCTTTAGCTTTGCGAAGCTCTTCTTTGAGTTCAGCGATTGAAACGGTTTCCAATCCCTGAAGACCCATTGCTGCGATCTTTTGAGCATTGGCAAGCTGTAATTTACCCAGCTCTCCGTCAAAGCGATTAAGTTCTTTGATTACAAAAGGAGCAAGCTGAATTTCAGTATTGCGTGTGCGTTCTTGTTTATATATCTTTTTGGCTTCAGCCAAAGCTTCTTTGTTTTTGGCTTTGCGGGCAGTCTTTATATCTGCTTTTGAAAGCGGTTTTACCTGTTCACCGGAAAGCTCATTGGCTGTTTTAACCATTTCAATAACTTCTACAAGATCACGGTCGCTAAGTGTGTTGTTGCCATAGTCTTCAAAGAAAGCACGAATTTTAAGGACTTTGATAATTCCCTGCTGTTTAAGCTCGGTAAGATCATAGAAGAAATAGGGGATAACATTTATCAGAGCGCCGAGAGCAGAGACGATAATCAAAATGCGAAGCATGGAAGAAAGAATATCCGGATCATAAAGAGAGAAGTAAGAGATATTTGCACTGCCGTTTGCAATTGCTTTGTTGATAACATCGCCTACAACAGCACCGTTATCCAGAACACGGTTCATCACTTCGGGATTGTTCATTACTGAACGTGCAACGACTTCGTTAATTCCGAATTTTTCGTAAATCATGGGAAGAACGCTGCTTGTTGCGAGAGTAACGATTCCGCCTATGGCAGTGATTGTAGAGAACATTCCGTCGATTCTTTCACCGGATACATACTGCTGATAATCACGGATATCAGCCTGGATTGTGGGAGTGAGAATCTGTGCAAAAGCGTTCATAAGAGCGTTCATCCAGAAGCAGAAAACAAGGATGAACAGAACATTTATGAAGGGATACATAAGTAAAATGAACACAACGTTAAAAACGTTTGTCATTATAAGGACGCCTCTTTTGCCCCATTTTCTGATGCATATGGGAGCAAGGAGCATACCTACCAATCCGGCATTCTGACAGAAAAGAGTAATTAAAGAATATTCTGCACCGTTGCAGATGCCGCCGTAGTTATAAAGCCACTGAAGCATGGTGTTAACTGCTGATTCGAGGAAACCGAGCCAACCGGCAAGAGCGATAATCCAGAAATATTTGTTTCTTATAACCTCTCTCATGGAATCCATAAATTTAATCTGGATAACATGAGTTTTAGCCTGAACTATTTTTTCTTTGGTGTTAGCATATATTACAATGCAAAGGCCAATTGAAAGTATGCAAAGAGGCGGATAGATATATCTGTAAAGCCTTATGTCATACATGTTATCGTTTGTAAACAGCTGTGCACCCAAAGGCATTACAAGACCGAGGATAGAGGGGGCAAGTGAATATACGACGCCCTTAATTGATGCAACGTCGGTTCTTTCCTGGGAATTCGGAGAAAGAACGTGAAGCAGGTTGTCGTATGCTTCATAGAAGAAGTTGTAGAAAAACTGCTGTCCGAAATTAAGAAGTAATACTACTACACAGGTTGCGATGTATGCTTTTTCTTTTCCGAAAATCATACCGGAACCTACAATACTTTCGAGTTTGTCATAGGGGAACCAGACAAACAGTATTGTTATAAGAGCACAGGGAATACCAGTTTTAACTATGTACGGACGGTATTTACCTTCCTTGCTTCTGGTGTTGTCGATGATATTTGCTCTTATTCCGGAAAGGGGAATATTTGACAAAACAGAGAGAACGTAAAGTACGTACATATCAAGTGGGGCAATTCCGATAGTGTTTCCTATGAGCACGTTAGTGGTGGACAAAATCATGTTTGTCGCCATAACTGCCAGGAATTTTACGCCGATGCCACCTCCGGCGTAAGCAAGAACCTCTTTGTAGGGCATATAGTTGCCTTTGCCAGGTTCGTTCCAGTGAAGTCTGATATTGGCTATCAGTTTGCCGATTTTAGATGTTTGCTTTGTATCAGCAGTTTTCACTTAATCCATTCCTTCCTTAAAATTTATGCTTATATCTGTATTTTTCGCAGTCTTAAATGACTTAGGAAAAATTAAGAACATAAAATAAAGCTCAGAGAAATCAGAATGTATCTGGCGCATTTATGCACAGACGGCAAATTTCTTTATAAGAATTTCACTGAGCAAATACATATTAATAAATGTGTAAAATATTGTAACATGGATTGCCTTTTAAATCAAGGCAATTATGAGGGCTTAGACGTGTAATTTTATTTTTAAAGAAAATTAATGTTTTGCAGAGAAATTATAGTGGCATTATTAACAGAAAAAACACTGATGAAGTGTGCAGGGATCATCTGTTTGGAAAAGAAAAATAAATTTATTGAATATGGAGCCGTTTTGGATTAAAATAATGACCGGAATATATTACACTTGTGAAAGGCGGAATGGATTTGGATAAAATACTTGTGCTTGATTTTGGCGGACAGTATAATCAGCTGATTGCACGACGTGTGCGAGAACTGAATGTTTATGCCGAAGTGAAATCCTATAAAACACCCCTTGAAGAAATAGTAAAGGCAGGGTATAAGGGAATAATTTTTACAGGAGGACCAAACAGCGTATATGAGGAAACTTCACCGCACTATACATCTGAAATTCTCGATATAGGTGTTCCGATTCTCGGTATATGCTACGGATGCCAGCTTATGGCATATATGGGCGGCGGAGAGATTTGCAGTGCAGGAAGCATAAGCGAATACGGCAAAGTGAAGCTTTATGCAGGTGAAAGCGTACTTTTTAAAGATGTTGATAAGGAAAGTATATGCTGGATGAGCCACACTGATTATGTTAAAGAGGTGCCGGCTTCTTTTAAAGTTACGGCTACAACCGATAACTGTCCCTGTGCAGCTATGGAGGATGCAAAACGCAGTCTTTACGGTGTGCAGTTCCATCCTGAGGTCACTCATACAGAATACGGAAAGCAGATGCTTCACAATTTCCTTTTCTCCGTGTGCGGCTGTAAAGGCGACTGGAATATGGCTGATTTTGTCAGCGCTTCCGTTGAAAAGTATAAAAAATACCTTGCGGGCAAAAAAGTGCTCTGTGCTCTTAGCGGCGGAGTTGATTCCTCTGTTGCAGCAGTGCTTCTCCATAAAGCCATAGGGGATAATCTTACCTGCGTATTTGTCGACCACGGTCTGCTTCGTAAAAATGAGGGAGACTATGTAGAAAAGACATTTAAAGAAACCTTTAATATGAATATTATAAGAGTAAATGCTCAGCAGCGTTTTCTCGAAAAGCTTGCAGGAGTCGTAGAGCCCGAAGAAAAGCGTAAAATTATAGGTAATGAGTTCATACGAGTTTTTGAAGAGGAAGCAAAGAAGATAGGAAAGGTACACTGTCTTGTACAGGGAACCATTTATCCTGATGTAATAGAGAGCGGAGCGGGAGATGCCTCAGTTATTAAGAGTCACCACAATGTAGGCGGACTTCCCGACGTAATAGATTTTGATGAGATAGTTGAGCCTTTACGTGATCTGTTTAAGGATGAAGTACGAGCAGCTGGAGAGCAGCTTGGTATTCCCCATGATCTTGTATGGCGTCAGCCGTTCCCGGGACCGGGACTTGCAGTGAGAATCATAGGAGAGATTACTGCGGAGAAGCTTCAGGTGCTTCAGGATGCAGATGCTATTTTCCGTGAAGAAATAGCAGCGGCAGGTCTTGAAAGAGATATAAGCCAGTATTTTGCAGTGCTTACAGGAAACAGAAGTGTAGGCGTAATGGGTGATGCAAGAACCTATGGCTACACCGTTGCTCTCAGAGCTGTAAACACCGATGACTTTATGACAGTTGACTGGACAAGGCTTCCCTATGATGTTCTTGAAAAGGCAAGCAGCCGTATTACAAATGAGGTTCGCAGTATAAACCGAGTGGTTTATGATATAACAAGTAAGCCTCCCGCCACAGTGGAATGGGAGTAAGATTTAAATAAATTTACATTTTCACGTTTAATTAATGGCATAACTGATGTTATAATATTAAGAAAAATGTAAATCAAGCGGATGCGAAAATACCCGGAGGTGAAAAAATGGAGAGGAATTTTAACAAAAAGATTATTTTAGAGGATGGTTCAGAATATTACGGATACGGCTTTGGTGCAGACTGCAATAAAGTCACCGAAATAGTATTCAACACCTCCATGGTCGGCTATCAGGAGATTATCTCAGACCCGTCTTATACCTATCAGGCAGTTGTTATGACTTATCCCCTTATAGGTAATTACGGTATGGCAGATGACGACTATGAAACAAAAACTCCCACCATTGGAGCTTTGGTGGTCAGAGAGTATAATGATTTCCCCTCAAATTTCAGAAGTGCAAAGACCCTTGGCGAGGTAATGAAGGAATATAATATTCCCGGAGTTTACGGCATTGATACCCGTAAGCTCACCCGTTCAATAAGGGATTACGGAAGCCGCAAGGCTTATATCACCGATGCAGATACACCGGTTTCTGAGGCTCTTGAGATTTTGTCAAAGACCGATATACCCCATGATGCAGTATCAAAGGTAAGCTGCAAGGAGCCTTGGCTTGCTAAGAGCGAGGAAGGAACATTCAAGGTTGTGGCAATCGACTGCGGAATGAAGCTCAATATAGTCCGTTCCCTTTGTGCAAGGGGATGTGATGTTACGGTGGTTCCGTGGAATACCTCCGCTGATGAGATAGAAACACTCAGTCCCGACGGAGTGTTTATTTCAAACGGACCGGGAGACCCTACAGACGCAGTTCCGGTTATTGAGACCATAAAAGCTCTTCACGGAAAATATCCGATTTTCGGTATATGCCTCGGTCATCAGATAATCTCCCTTTCATACGGAGCAAGCACATATAAGCTTAAATTCGGCCACAGAGGAGGAAACCACCCGGTAAAAAATCTTCTTACGGGAAAAATAGAAATCACCTCCCAGAACCACTCCTATGCCGTTGATACTGAAAGCCTTAAAGGCACTCCTCTTACAGTAACACATATCAATATTCTTGATTCAACCGTTGAGGGTGTAGAGTGCGTTAAAGACAGAATATACAGCGTTCAGTACCACCCGGAGAGTGCACCGGGACCACAGGACAGCGCATATCTGTTTGACCGCTTTATAAACATGATGAAGGAGGCGAAAGAGAATGCCTAAAAGAACCGACCTTAAAAAGATACTTGTTATAGGTTCAGGACCTATTGTTATCGGACAGGCTGCCGAGTTTGACTATGCAGGCACACAGGCTTGTCTTGCCCTTAAGGAAGAGGGATATGAGGTTGTTTTGTGCAACTCTAACCCCGCCACCATTATGACTGATACCTCCATTGCCGATAAGGTATATATGGAGCCTCTTACCCTTGAATATGTTGCGAGAATACTGCGCTATGAGCGTCCCGATGCAATAGTCCCCGGTATCGGCGGACAGACAGGACTCAACCTTGCAGTTCAGCTTGAAAAGAAGGGTATTTTAAAAGAATGCCGTGTAGAGCTTCTGGGAACTGACGTTAACAGTATCGAACAGGCTGAGGACAGAGAGCTTTTCAAGGAGCTTTGCGAAAGCCTCGGAGAGCCTGTGCTTCCCTCCATGATAGCAAACTCCATGGAAGAGGGACTTGAAGCCGCTGAAAAGATAGGTTATCCCGTTGTACTTCGTCCCGCTTTCACTTTGGGCGGAACAGGCGGCGGATTTGCCGATAATGAAGAAGAGTTCAGAACAGTTATGAAAAACGCTCTTTCACTTTCTCCTGTTCATCAGGTGCTTGTTGAAAAGAGCATAAAGGGCTTTAAGGAAATTGAGTATGAAGTAATGCGTGACGCAAACGATACCGCAATTACAATCTGTAACATGGAAAACCTTGATCCTGTTGGTATTCACACCGGTGACTCAATAGTTGTCTGTCCTTCTCAGACTCTTACAAATAAAGAGTACCATATGCTCAGAGACAGTGCTCTTAAAATAATCAGAGCCCTTAAAATTCAGGGCGGATGCAACGTACAGTTTGCCCTTGATCCCAATTCATTCCAGTATTACCTCATCGAGGTTAACCCCCGTGTTTCACGTTCATCTGCTCTTGCTTCAAAGGCAAGCGGATACCCGATTGCCCGTGTTTCGGCAAAAATCAGCGTCGGCATGACCCTTGATGAAATCCAGCTTGCCAATACTCCCGCATCCTTTGAGCCTACTCTCGACTATGTGGTTACAAAGATGCCTCGTTTCCCCTTTGATAAATTCACCGATGCCAACAACAGCCTCGGAACTCAGATGAAGGCTACCGGTGAAATAATGAGTGTCGGCAGAACAATAGAAGAAAGCCTTTTAAAAGGAATACGTTCACTTGAAATCGGTGTTTACCACCTCTATATGGCTAAGTTTGATTCTTACACTGCCGAAGAACTTATGGAATACATTAAGCTCGGCACTGATGACCGTATATATGCCATAGCACAGCTTCTCCGTCTGGGAGTAAAGGAAGAGGAAATCTCCAAAGCTACAAAGATAGATATGATTTTCCTCAGAAAGCTTAAAAATATAACCGATGAAGAGGAAAAGATTAAAGCAGCTCCAAAAGACGAATCCGTCCTTTACGAAGCAAAGAGAATGGGCTTCTCTGATAAAGAGATAGCTTATCTCTGGAACATGAGCGAAACCGATATTTTCGCCATGAGAAAAGAAAAGGGAATTTTCCCTGTCTATAAGATGATTGATACCTGCGCTTCCGAGTTTGAAAGCTACATTCCTTATTTCTATTCGACTTATGAAGAGGAAAACGAATCCATTGTTTCCGATAAGAAAAAGGTTGTAGTTCTGGGCTCAGGACCTATCAGAATCGGTCAGGGCGTTGAGTTCGATTATTCTACCGTTCACGCTGTAAAGACAATTAAACACGCAGGCTATGAGGCTATCATCATCAACAATAACCCCGAAACTGTTTCAACAGACTATACAACTTCTGATAAACTCTATTTCGAGCCCTTGTGCACAGAGGACGTAATGAATATTATCGCTCTCGAAAAGCCTGAGGGAGTTATAGCATCTCTCGGCGGACAGACAGCCATTAACCTTGCGCAGCCTCTTATGGAGCGGGGAGTAAAGATTATCGGAACCGACTGTGACGCCATTGAAAAGGCAGAGAACAGAGACTCTTTTGAAAAGCTTCTTTCCGACCTTAATATTCCTCAGCCAAAGGGACAGGCTGTTACAAATATTGAGGACGGTATAAATGCCGCAAAGAGAATCGGCTTCCCTGTGCTTGTAAGACCCAGCTTTGTTCTCGGCGGACGAGCAATGCAGATTGTTGCAAGTGAAAATCAGCTTCGCCACTACCTTAAAACTGCCGTTGAAATCGACGAGGATAAACCTGTGCTTGTTGATAAATACATCATGGGTAAAGAGGTAGAGGTAGACGCAATCTGTGACGGCAAGGATGTATTTGTTCCCGGTATCATGGAGCTTGTTGAGCGTACCGGCGTACATTCCGGCGACTCAATCAGCGTTTATCCGTCATTCAGTATATCCCAGAAGGTTAAGGATACAATCCTTGACTATACAAAGAAACTCGGCCTCGGAATAGGCATTGTAGGTCTTTACAATATACAGTTTATCGTAGACCAGAACGAAGATGTATTTATTATCGAGGTTAACCCACGTTCTTCGAGAACTGTTCCTTTCCTTTCAAAGGCTACCGGATACTCTCTTGCAGATATAGCAACTCTTGTTATCCTTGGCAAGAGCCTTAAAGAGCAGGGCTTTACAGAGCTTTATCCAGCCGAAAAGAATAGATGGTATGTAAAAGCTCCGGCATTCTCTTTCTCAAAGCTCAGCGGACTTGATGCATATCTTTCTCCTGAAATGAAGTCAACAGGAGAGGCAATCGGCTATGATAACAAGCTTACCCGTGCCCTTTACAAAGCTCTACAGGCTTCCGGAGTAAAGATTCAGAATTACGGAACAGTATTCGCCACAATAGCCGATGATGATAAGGAAGAAGCACTTCCTCTTATCAGACGCTTCTATAACCTTGGATTCAATATAGAAGCCACTGAGGGAACAGCTAAATTCCTTAAAGAAAACGGTATTAAAACGAGAGTAAGAAAAAAGATAAGCGAAGGCTCAACAGATATTCTCGACTCAATCCGTCAGGGATATGTAACTTATGTTATAAATACCCGTGCGGTGCTTTCAGAAGATAAAATTGTGGATGGAGGAGCAATCCGCAGCTGCGCCGTACAGAATAATGTAACTGTATTTACAGCTCTCGATACTGTAAGGGTACTTCTGGAAGTCCTTGAAGAGATCACTCTCGGAATATCTACAATCGACGCATAAATTAAATCTGAAATTTAATCGGTAAAATTTAAGAGGATATTTGAAAGCAGTTAATGCAGTCAAATATCCTCTTTGTTTTTGTCTGTTTTTAAGTTTAAGCGTATTTATATTTCTTTCGTTTTGCAATGAAGAAAATAATGCTTACAATAAGGGCTGAAAGTTCGGCAGCAACAATTGCAAACCATACTCCGTCGATACCAAAAAGAACGGGAAGCACCAGTATTGCAATGAGCTGGAAAACAAGAGTTCGCATAAAAGCTATTGCCGCTGAAACAGCACCGTTATTGAGTGCGGTGAAGAAAGCTGAACTGAAAACATTGAATCCGCTTATCAAGAAAGATATGGCATATACTTTAAATCCGTGAGCGGTAAGCTCAAAAAGCTCAGCGTCATATCCTACAAACCATTTGGCGAGTGGAGAGGCGGATAGCTGTGAAAAAGTTACCATTAAAAATCCAAATAAGCCGGTGATGATGAGACTTTTGCGGAACAGATTTTTAAGTTCATCAGTGTTGGCAGCTCCGTAATTAAAGCTTACAACGGGAGCGCTGCCAATGGCATAGCCAAAATATACGGCGGAGAAAATGAAATTAACATACATAATTACGCCGTATGCAGCTACACCGTTTTCCCCGGCAATTTTCATCAGCTGAAAATTATAAAGTATATTTACCAGTGACGCCGAAAGATTTGTCATAAGCTCAGATGAACCGTTGGTGCAGACTTTAAGGAGAATTTTAAAATCAAATATCGGTTTTGTAATGCGCAGGAGACTGTTATTTTTTCGGGAAAAATAGATAATTGGAACAACAGCGCCTACTACCTGACTGATAACAGTTGCCGCTGCGGCTCCTGCGATACCCCATTTGAAAACTGCCACAAACAAAGCGTCAAGGATTATGTTTGTAAGCCCTGAACCTACTGTGATCAACAGCCCAAACTTCGGTTTTTCGGCAACAACCATGAAATTCTGAAAAGCGCACTGGAGCATAAACGCAGTCTGAAAAGAGATTAAAATTCTGCCGTAAAGAACGCAGTAATCGAGCATCTGACCTGAAGCGCCTAAAAGCTCAGATATGGGACGGATAAAAATAAAAGAAATTACAGTCAGAATAGCACCGATAGCTATTGTAACGTAAATAAGCATGGAGAAATAGGCGTTTGCCTTTTCACGTTTTCCTTCTCCGAGAGTTTTCGCTACAACTGCGCTGCCGCCGGTTCCTATGAGGAATCCCACAGTGCCCATACCCATCAGTACCGGCATTATGAGGTTTACCGCTGCAAAAGCTGTTTTACCTGCAAAATTTGATACGAAAAGTCCGTCTACAACGCTGTATATGGATGTAAATACCATCATGATAATCGACGGAAAAACAAATCTCAGAAGTTTATTATATGTAAAATGGTCGGATAACTGAATTCTCATTTTTGTTCCTTTCCTGTTTTTAAATTGGAATCTGAAATTTCTTCATATTCTTTACGAAGAAGAAGGGCGTATTTTTCGCTCAGTGAAAGAAAAACTTCAAGTTCACTTTCAGAAAATTGTCTGAGAACTTTTATTTCTGCTTTCAAAACCATATCCGCACTGTTTTTGGCAAGTTCTTCGCCTTTTTCTGTTAAAACAAGTATCTTGCTCTTTTTGTTGTTCTCAGCCTGTGTAAGGCAAATGTATTCGTCCTTTTGCAAATTTTTAAGAGCGGAGTTTACAGTTTGCCTTGGCATATAAAGCATATTGCATATGTCCGCCTGAGTGTATTGTGTATCGGTTTCACGAAGAAGATATAAAATCCAAAAAGCACAGTCGGATAAACCGCAGCTCTTTGCAAAATTGTGATATATTTTATCTGTATCTTTAAATATGCGGTTGTAACGTATTAGAATTTCGTGTAAATGCTGACTATCCATAATATTCACCCTTAACGCTTTTTGTCCGAAATCGGACTGTTGCATATTATAATCCGATTACGGACAAAAGTCAACTGAAATAAAAATTAAGATATTAAAAAAAGCTCTGCACATTCACCTTTAAAGGAATGCACAGAGCTTTGCTTTATTATTTATTCAAAATAAATGGGATTGCTTATACATTTTGCAAATGGGGGAACAGGGAGTCCTGCATCTGGCGGGAAAATAAATTTTATCGCCTGCTTGTAAGCCATTTTTTTAATAGATTTATATTCGCTGATTATTTCCGCCCTTATAAATCCTTTTTCACTTACCTTTATTTCGGCGCAGTGACTTCCTGGTTTTGTTGCTTTGTATCTGTAAACAATTCTGTCGTTTTCATAGACTATAACAGTATCATTTCTTTTAAGCTTTTCAGCCTCGATTTTTACTTTGAGGTTTTCTTTAAACATAACCGTATCGCCCTGAATAGAATCTCCGCACTTTAAAATAAGAGACGGACCGTTTACTGATGAAGTTATGTATGAATTTCCCTTTTTAAGAGCTTTTAAAATATCATCAGACGTGCATGAATCAGCGCATACAACAGTTGTAGGTACAGCCAAAAGATCGGTTATATAATAATCCCTGTGGTAGTCGCTGCCGCCAACTGCGGCAATTTTTTTACCCTGAAGCAAAAGGGAATGCCACCATTTTAAAGCTTCCATATTGTCTATTCTCTGAGGACCGTTCCAAACCTCCACGCAGTCAAAGTGGAAGCCTTCTCTTGGCATATGCCAGCCGCAGTTCTTGCATTCAGGGTGGTTTAAAGAAATAATAGCTCCGTTTTCTTTAGCCTGATTGTAAATCGGCAAAAAGTCTTCAAATGTATTTACGCAGTAGGGGAGAGTAAACGGACGTTTTACACCCCAGAAATTTATGTGTCCGCTGAAAGAAGTCAGCTCACATCCCTTTATTACCAATATGTCCTTATAATTATAATCATTGTAAGCCGCAACGCTGTTATTGTGGTCGGTGATAATAATATAATCAAGATTTTTCTTTTGGGCCTTTGCAACCAGCTCTTCAGGTGTGTATTTTCCGTCACTGTTTACGGTATGAAGATGAGTATCACCTTTGAGCCAGCGTTTTTTCTTTTTCTTAAAGCTTATATTATATATTGCTTTTAAACCGTCTACTGTACGGTCAACGCCCACTATGATTTTCCATTTTCCCGCTTTCGGAGTACATTTATCATATCCCGGTGTAGAATATTTTTCGCTTATAATAACGTCCTGTCTGACATTGCCGGAGGCTCCAATCTGAATCCCGTCGGGATCGATTAGACCAAAGTCCAGATTGCCTTTTTCTTTAGGCAGCCATGAATGGGTGATACGCAGTTCTTCTGTGTTTTCAGGCACCTCAAAATCAATGTAAAAACACTTTTTAAGCAGAGATTCACCTATTTCTTTCTCGATTGTTAAATCGTTTTTCATAACAGTTTCCTCACTGAATATTTTTGTAATAATCATACATCATTTTTTTCAAAAAGTCAAAAAATATATTGCAAATGCATATATCCTATGATATATTAAAAATACATTAATTTAATAAAGTGAGGAGAATTTATGGAAAACAAAAGCAGTCTTGCCACTAAAGCGGCAAGAAGAACCTCGCCGTTTCGTTACGGCATAGGTATGTTCGGAACGTCAATTCCGATAAATATGTTCAAGTCCTTTGCAGCCATATTTTATGTGGATATGCTGGGACTGAGCATGGAAAAATATTCACTGGTGCTTCTGATTTACACCTTTGTAGATGCAATTGACAATCCTGTCTACGGTTTTCTTTCCGATCGCACCCGCACAAAATGGGGACGCAGAAGGCCTTGGCTTGTAATAGGCGTTCCTCTGCTGATATTGTGCTTTATAATGTTCTTTAATGTCCCGTCCTTTATTAGCTCCGACTCTGGAATGCTGTTTGTATATATGCTTCTTATGTACATACTTACAGGAACTCTCGATTCTCTTATGAATGCGAACTATGGTGCATTGTTCCCTGAGCTTTTCCATGAAGATACCGAAAGAGCAAAAACCAATGCTATCAGACAGGCTTTCCAGCTTGTAGCAATGGTTATAAGTATCGCACTTACTCCCATGATTACAAAAGCTATCGGCTACAGCAAGACTGCAATCATCTACGGAATTGTAGCCCTTATAGTTATAATGTACTGTACTTTCGGATGTAAAGAAGATCCTGCGTCCTGGTCAACTGAGAAACCTAAAATCTTTGCAAGTATATGGGCGCTTCTTAAAAGCAAAAAGTTCTGGATTTTCGGTTTTACAGGCGCTTTTTATTCTGCCGCATTTTCACTTATTTCACAGGCAGTTCCATTTTATGTCAAATACACACTTCACCTTGAAAGTGATAAAACTACAATAATGCTTGGTGCCGTTTTTGCTGTTGCCCTTATAGGTATTCTTATTTGGACACAGATAATAAAGCGTGTTTATATTGTAAACGCATGGAGAGTTTCATTTGTAGTGATGGTTGTTGGTATTATCCCCATGTATTTTGCCTCTAATCTTATTACGGCAGTATGTATTGCCGGTGTAGTAGGACTCGGAGTTGCCGGATGCCTTACAACTATGGACTGCATCGGTGCCAAGATCATGGATGATGACTATAAGCATTACGGCGTAAAGCGTGAGGGTATAATTTCCAGCTGTTTGGGAGTTATGAACAGACTTAACGGACTGTTTACCTCTGCTGCTTTCTTTACTGTTTCAAGAGTGTTTGGTTTTGTAAACGGTGATAACCCCGGAAACAATCCTGATGTTGCCTCAAAGATGCTTTTAATTGTTTTCCCGGCAGTTGCCGTAGCATTATCCGCTATTTTCTCAATGTTCCTGCATTTCGAGGATGAAAAGAAGAAATGAAATACCTGATTATAAATGCTGATGATTTCGGCTATAATCCCCAGCAGACGAAGGCAATAAAAGAGCTTTATACTGAGGGCTTAATTACTTCTACATCTGTACTTACTGTGGCAGAAGATGCAAAGCAGGCTGCGAAAACTGCCGTTTCTCTGAATATTCCCGTGGGGGTTCATCTGACGATTAATTCTGACAATGAGCAGAACAAATGGAAGAGCATGAGTGGCGGAAAATCACTTTCCGATGAAAGGGGATTTTACTCTGACCAGCTAAAGCTTGCACTTCACGGTAAACGCAGGGAAGTTGCACAGGAGCTGGAAGCCCAGTATCGCTTTTTAACTGAAAGCGGATGTACGGTAGATCACGCTGACAATCACTGCGGAACTTTGTACGGAATAAACGGCAGAAGATTTTATATTGAAGCTTATAAATTCTGCGCCGCTCATTCACTTCCGTATCGTTTTCCCAAAACTCCTTATTTTCTGGAGCGACAGTTTGGAAGAAGTGTTCCGAAGCCCATAATAGCTTTTCAGCAAAGAATTGTAAAAGCGGGAGAAAAGCTCGGCGTAAGAATGCTTGATGACCTTGTTTCAAATCCTTATTCCATGGATAAAATAGGCAGCTATTATGCTTTGAGAGATTATTATCTTAAAGCAGTGGATAACTGTATAGACGGTGTTACGGAAATGTTTCTGCATCCTGCATATCCCATTGACGGAGATAAAGAGTGGGAGAAAAGAGTTATGGAATTAAAACTTTTAAAAAGCGGGGATATTCTCCAGCGTGCTGAGGATAAGGGTATAAAGGTAGTTTCGTGGAGCATATTCAATGAAATTTAATTAATAATATAAAAAACGCATTTGTCTGCACTGAAACAGGCAAATGCGTTTTATCTTTAATCAATCAGTAGGTAAGAATGACGGCGAACAGCTGGGCAGTTTTATCTGATTTATTTGCAACGCCGTGTTTTTCTCCGCCATAGCAGATGCAGCTGTCACCTGCTGAAAGGGTGGTTTCGTTTCCGTTGTCGTTATAAATAACGTTTCCGCTCATAACGTAGAATATCTCTTCCTCGTTTTCGTGAATGTGCTCTCCGATTGAGCATCCGGGTTCAAGAGTGATTACAGCTGTCATTCTGGATTTTCCGTGAATCTCGTCAGCGTTGAGAATGTGGCGTATTTTGACGCTGCCGTCGCCGCCTCTCATAGCTTCATTCACAACGATGCTCATGTCACTGTTTCTTTTAATCATAAATTAACCTCCGGTTCTCTTCGTCCTACAAGGACTTATTTCATCAGTTCGATTATATCACCTGTATGGATTTTTTGAAAGACGGATTTATTGCTTAAAAAAAGAAAATATGGTATATTATCACAAGCAAGGAGGAGTTCCCAATGGATTATAAATCAGAAGTAAAGATAGTAGGATATTCAAACTGCGGAGAAAGTCTCTGCGCTGCCGGCGGACGTATATCCACTCAGCCTGGAGATGTTTTTGATATACTTGAAAAATCAAAGGACGCCGAAAAGAATGCGTCACTTATACAAAAGGTTACAAAGTCGGGACATAACTCGGTTATAGAGCATCTGTTTTTCAATCTTGCTTTCCGCAATGTATCTGTTGTTGTGGAGCAGTTTATGATTGAGTTCAGACTCGCATCATTTACGGTAAAATCAAGAAGATATGTTGATTTTGGCGATGCAGGATTTTTTGTTCCGGAATTTTCTTCCGAAGCGGTAAGGGAAAAGTATATAAAGCATATGTCAAAGCTTTTTGATATATATAATAAGCTTACTGAAAAAGGCGTTGCCAAAGAGGATGCAAGATTTGTACTGCCTTACTGTTTTTTCAGTAACTTTATCTGTTCAATGAATGCCCGTGAGTTTCTCAATGTTTTAAGGGCGATGCTTTACGGCAGGGGAAGAAAATATCCGGAGATTAAGAAAATTGGATTATCACTTTTGGAGCAGGCGAAGGAAATTGCTCCCGGAGTTATGGAAAGCTTTAATAATTTCGGTAAGACTTACAATGACAAGCCGGATTTCTCATTCCTTTCCTCAAAAGGCGAGTATGTAAATGAAAGTCCTCTTGTTGAACTTATTTCATATACTGAAAACAGTGATCTTGCAGTTGCAAAAACAGCACTTATAAGTGAAACTGCTTTAAATCAGACACAGGTTGATAATGCTGTTTCAGACAGAGCAACAAGGAAAAATATAATTGACGCAGTTATCGACTGTGCAAGACCACGTCCTCTTGAGGCAGCAAGCTACACTTTTAGGCTTAATAATGTGTCTCTTGCATGCATTACCCATATTGTGCGCCACCGTATCCAGTGTGTGACAGTACCTGAGCTTACATCATCAAACAGAGGAAGATATATAATTCCACCTGCTGTAAAGGCTGATGCAGAGCTGCTCGAAATGTATAAATCAGCTTTTTCAGAGACTCAGAAGCTTTATAATGAGCTTAAAGATATGGGGGAGAGCGAAGAGAATCTCATCTATGTGCTTCTCAGCGGAGACACCCTTGATCTTACAATTACCATGAATGCAAGAGAGCTTCTTCTTTTCTTGAAACTCAGAACCTGTGAGCGAGCCCAGTGGGAAATAAGGGATTATGCATATGATATGCTTAAAATGCTCAGAAGCAGCGCACCGGATATTTTCAGAAGATACGGACCAAGCTGTTTTGTGACAGGAGTTTGCCCTGAGGGCAGGCTTTCCTGCGGAAAAGCTGCTGAGATTAAAGAACGCTTTTCGAGAAATGATTTTTAATATTTAGATAAGAATATAAATCAAAACAAAAAAGCCATCGGTTGAACGATGGCTTTTTCAATTTTATGTATTTTTATTTAATAACTGTTCTGTAACCAAATTCAAGAAGTTTGGTGGGAATAAATTCCAGAGCACGAAGCATATGGCTGTTTTTGACTCTGTAAACAATTTTAGGCTTTTCTGAATCGACAGCTTCAAGAAGAGCTGATACCAGATATTTAGGATCATTTGCGTGTTTAAGCTCGTTATCCATAATGGGTCTTAATGTGTTAAGTACCTTGCCGTAATATTTTGTTGAGCTGATAAGATTGTCGAGACCTGCAGAAGCAGATTTGTGCATATTGGTTTTGAAAGAACCGGGCTGAATTTTAACAACAGGAACACCAATGAACATCAGCTCACGGCGAAGGCTGTCAGTATAAGCTTCAACAGCATATTTGGTGATTGCATAAGGACCATTAAAGGGCTGAGCAGTCAGATAACCACATTCAGAGCTGCAGTTGATGATACGTCCGTTTCCTTCCAATACCATGTCAACAAAAGTACGATTGATTCTTACCATGCCCATAACATTAATCATGAGCATTTTCTCAATGGTGTTTGAGCAATTTCCCTCGATCATGGAACACATAGTGTGCATGCCGGCAAAATTAATGACTGCATCGAGCTTAGTTGTGTATTTTGCAACTTCTTCATGAGCAGCGTCAACGCTTTCCTGATTTGTGATGTCAACTTTAATCGGGATAATATTTTGGGTTTGACTGATTTCTGCAAGCGCAGTATCATTAATATCTGCTGCAAATACAGTCCAGCCCTCTGCTGCCATTGCTTTTGCACATGCGCCTCCTAAACCACCGGCACCGCCTGTAAACAATGCATACTTCATAGAAGCCATCTCCTTAATAAATTTATTTAAAAGTTTATGGAAGATTATACATTTGTGAAAATGCAATGTCAAGCAAATAATGATGCATTTTGAAGCAAATGACTTTGAAAAAATAAAACGGATAAAATCGAATTAAATTTGATTTTTTTACAAATTTCAAAAATTTTTTCGTTTTTTCTAATAAGAAAAAATAGATAGATAAAAATATTTTTGATTTAATTAAAAACCTAAAGATGGATTTTATTTAAAATTTATAAAAGTTATATGTTTAATTGATTTTATTCAAATTAAATTGTTATGAACTTAATAATCAGTTTATATTAATTAAGCCATATAATACGGATTTTAATGCTGTTAAAAGACAATTATAATTAGGATTTTGTAATGATTTTTGATGTATTTATTGTGTGTTTTTTGGGTGGAGAATAGAGTGTGTGAAAATTTAAACAATATATTTTTGCGTAAAAATGAAAGTTAACAAAAAGATACTTTCATTTAAACTTTTAATAAATCAATAATATATATTATGAACCAACTTTATATTTGCGGTGAAATAATATATAATTTTTAACACATAAAAAAACAGCTGTATAATGCAGCTGTTTTTTAATAAAATTGATTTTAAAAATAAAAACCCGCCATGCCGTCATACAGCTGATTATAACCTGCCCAAAAAGCAGGTGGGTATGCGCCAAACGTTTTCATGCTCCCACCGTCCGACCAAAAGCCGGGAGGTCTGCAATAGTCCGTCCGAGCAAACATTCCCTAATAAAGTGTGTTGGGTTATATTAACTGTATTTAAACGTACAAGGCAGGAATTATTTAATTCTCATCAGAAATGTCGTAGATTTCGCTCAAACGCTCCTCAAAAATAGTAGCGATTTCATCGAATTCCGCATCATCTTCAATAGGTGACAGGAAACTGTCTCCGTCAGTTTCTTCAACTTTTAAAATAATAAGTTCGCCGTCGTCTTCTATCATTTCCTCAGGGTCATCATAATATGCAGTAACGGCAACATATCTGTCTGTATCAGTTTCAATGCTGTCAAGAATTTCAAAAGTATGTTCGTTGCCTTCGTCATCGGCAACCGTTAAAATATCAGGTGTATAATCTTCGTTCATAAACTACGCTCCTTTAGTGAAAGCCTACCTCATAATTTTAGCTGTTTTTTGCCCGTAAGTCAATAAGCAATTTAAATGAATTTTTTGACTAAAAATATAGCATGATTTTCTTTTAAAAATGTTGACAATACATAAAATGGTGTTATAATTTAACTGAAGTTAAGGAAAGAAAGTAAGTAGATTGAAAGAATCAGCAGAGTGAGTTTGAAGAAAAAGGAGTCAAGTTTATTTTGTTAGATGGTAAAGTGCTGATGTTCTTTCCTTTAACTAAAAGATACTAAGGAGGCGGTACCAATGTACTGTGAATGTGAGCCGTACAGTCAGGCCGCCGGTTTGAGAACTGAAAAATAAAAAAGCTTCTGTCTTGCACCAAAATTGAAGCGAACAAAAAGGTTCGGCAATTAATTTAAGGAGATTATCCGTTACGAAGAAGAGGCTTTAAACGGCAGATTTCAATTCCTGACCGGTGTGAAGAGAAAAGTGAATAAATATAAATGTTTATGTGTTCTGCCGGCATAAATAAAGAAAACAAACATACGAATTTCTTATTTTGTGTTAAATAAATTGCAATAAATAGTAGCAGTGAAGGACATAAAAGAAGATATTGTTTAAAAAGGTGTGTTTCCGGTGTTCTAAATTTTTAAGCCTCAACGGTTTACATCGTTGAGGCTTTGGTTTTTAATTTTGGGAGGTATAGAGTATGAAAAAAACTGTTATTACAATTGGACGTCAGTTCTGCAGCGGCGGTCACGATATAGGTGAAAAGCTGGCACAGCAGCTTGATATTCCTTTTTATGATAAGAACCTTATCAGCCTTGCCGCAAAAAAGAGCGGTATGAGTGAAGAAGTTTTAAAGGCGGCTGACGAATATCCCACAGACAGTTTACTTTATAATCTTTCTCTCGGAAATGCTCTTTTTGCTTTTGGGGATATGTCCTCAAGAGAAATGCCGGTTACTGACAAGCTTTTTATACTTCAGTCTGAGATAATCAAAAATGCCGCCAATGAGGGCTCCTGTGTTATTGTAGGCAGATGTGCCGAAAACGTTTTGGAGGACAGAAAAGACTGCATAAGCGTGTTTATATATGCGGATATGGATTATAAAATCCAGAGATGCATTGATATGTATAAAGTGGCTCCCGAAAAGGCAAAGAGCTTTATAACAAAAACCGATAAACGCCGTGAATCATATCACAACTATTTCTGTGACACTAAGTGGGGTTCACCTGAAAGCTATGATATGATGCTTAACAGTTCGAAGATGAGTGAACAGGCAATAATAGATGTTATAAAATCCTACATAGAGAGCAGATAAAAGAAAACAGAATAAAGTAAATTTAAAGCCGGACAGTAAATTTTGCTGTCCGGTTTTTGTTTTTATATTATGAGGGCTTCTTATACTGTCGCAAAATGTCTTTTTTCACATATTATAAAATGTAAAGAAATTAAAGGGAGTGATGTAATGGCGATTTACAGTTTTGCAGACGTAATAAAGCAGAAGCCTTTTTTTAAAACAAAGCTAAAGAATGAAAGGGGAGGGTATATCGATTGTGAGGTAAAGCTCTACTCATGGGGAAACGGCACTGTGATTAAAATTGAAGGGGTAAATGTAAAGTCTGAGAAAGACCAAAATATAAAATTAATCTTTGAAAATATAGCGGAATATAGCTGTAATCCATGTAAAAGCGGATATCTGTTTGAGGTATTTTTTTCCGACATTTTATCAGGAAAGTATTCGGAACCGATTAAAATAAATCTTGTCAGCGGAGAGGATATTTTAGCATCAAATAGAATCCCGATAAATATAAAAACATAAATGAAATGAAAAAACTGTCCTTAAAAACTTTTCTTTCCGGTTTATTGGTGATATAATTATTCGAACATTAATAAGGAGGAGAAACTATGTTAGAAAATTTGCAGGAATGGACAAAAAATAATCTTGTAGAAAAAATTATTGATTTTCTTCCCCATTTATTGTTGGCGATAATAATTTTAGGTGTTGGATTTTGGCTTTCAAATCTTGTTGGAAAGCTTGTGGTTAAGACACTTAAAAACAGAAATGTAGATCCTACTATATATCCCTTTGCTGCTAGAGTTATTTCATTACTTTTAAAATTCGGAGTAATTATTTCAGCTCTTTCCACTTTGGGCATAAACCTTAATTCATTTATTGCCGCTATCGGTGCAGCAGGAGTTACTGCCGGTGTGGGATTAAAGGATAGTGTCGCCCAGTTTGCAAGCGGATTCCAGATATTGCTCAATAAGCCTTTTAAGAGCGGCGATTATGTAGAGCTTGAGAATGTATCAGGAACGGTTGTAGAAATCAGGATAATGGATACCGTACTTAAAACAATCGATAATAAAAGGATAATTATCCCTAACTCTCATATTACAAGCAATAACATAATAAATTATACTGCTGCTGAAACGAGACGGCTTGATCTTGTTTTTTCAATCAGCTATGATGATGACATTTTCAAAGCCAAGGATGTTTTGCTTAAAGTTGCGGCATCCCATGATATATGTCATAAGGATCCGGCACCCTTTGTGGCTGTAAAGGAACACGGTGACAGCGGAGTGGCTTTGGTTTTGCAGATGTGGTGTGACAGCGATAAATACTGGGATCTTTATTATTCCGTTCAGGAGAAGGTAAAGCTGGCCTTCGATGAAAACGGCATAACAATTCCCTATAATCATCTTGATGTTAAGTTAGCAAAATAAACTGGATAAGAGGTCTTTGATGAATGACAAAGTTACTTATTAAACTTTTTGTGAAAGATGCGGAAAATGTAAAAAATGTGAAGGTAAGAGAAAATTACGGCATTCTGGCAGGCTCTGTCGGAATATTCTGCAATGTGATTCTTGCCCTTTCAAAGTTTTTAATCGGAACATTTACAAATAGTATTTCAATTACAGCTGATGCAGCAAATAACCTTTCCGATGCAGGTTCCTCGGTGGTAACGGTGTTTGGTTTTAAAGCTGCCAGTAAGCCGGCCGATGATGAGCATCCATTCGGTCACGGAAGACTCGAATATATATGTGCACTGGTAGTATCTTTTCTTGTTTTGATGATGGGCTACGAGCTTATAAAGTCGTCAATTGATAAGATTATGAATCCGGCGCCGCTCAAGTTCAGCTGGCCGGCGATTGCTGTTTTGATTCTTTCAATATGCGTAAAGCTTTGGATGGCATTTTTTAATAAGAGCGTAGGAAAACGTATAAATTCTCCCGCTATGACCGCTGTTGTTGCCGACAGTCTCAGTGATACAGCAGCCACATCAGTTTCCATGATTTCCCTTATCTGTGCAGCATTTACAGATATTCCGCTGGACGGTTATATGGGTATAATTGTTGCAATGTTCATCTTTGCATCAGGAATAGGAATCCTCAAAGATACCATAGGTCCCCTTTTAGGAGAAAGTCCATCGCCGGAGCTTGTAAAGGAATTTCAGGATAAAATTTTATCCTATGACGGTGTTGTAGGCGTTCATGATATTATGATACATAACTACGGACCCAACCGTATTTTTGCCTCAGCTCATGCTGAAATTCCCGCAGATGCAGATATCATGCAAAGCCACGATACAATCGATCTTATTGAGAGAGATATCTATAAAGAGTTTGGAATATTTACGGTTATTCATCTTGATCCCATTGTTACGGATGATGAAAATGTCCTTGAGCTTAAAAAGTCAATAACTGAAATTGTAAAAAATATTGATGACAGATTATCTATTCACGATTTTCGTGTTGTTTTCGGACCTACTCATACAAATATAGTTTTTGACCTTGTAAAGCCGCACAAATTCAAAATGAAAGATTCACAGCTCAAAAATCTTATAGAATCAGAAGTTAAAAAGATTGATGAGCGCAATTTCATTGTAATAACCTTTGAATACAGTTACACATAATTAAAAATAGCCATAAATATTTTGCTTCAGCGTACGCTTCGGATAAAAGCGTGCGCTGATTTTTTATTTTTTGCAGTAACTTTTTCGGTTGGACAGGGGATTTATTAGTATCTTCGAAAATATTTTTGTAAATAAGAGCTGCTTCAAGAAATAATTATGTACTTCTTTATAACTACTTTACTTTTTTCGATTTAGTGTTAAAATATACAAAAAGAGGAGGTGTTTTGAAAATAATATGGATAAAATCGATATAAAGATACTTAATTGTCTGAGAAAAAATGCCCGTGAAAACGCTTCCGTTATAGGTGAAAAGATAAGTATGTCTGTTTCAGCAGTTATTGAGCGTATAAGAAAGCTTGAAAGCTCAGGAATAATCAAGGGTTACACAGTTGTAATTGATCAGGAAAGCGTCGGTAAGGATGTTATGGCTACCGTTTCTGTGGGAATAGAGCATCCGAAATATAATTCAGGATTTATAGATTTTGTAAACCGAAACAATTACATTGTTGAATGTCACTATATAACCGGAGATTTTGATTTCCTGCTCAAAGTAATAGCTGACTCCACAACCTCTTTGGAAAAGATTCTCAACGATATAAAGAGCGTTCCCGGTATATCTCTTACGAGGACAAATATTGTACTTTCAACGGTAAAAAATGACAGTACGGTTCTTGTTGAAACATTACTTCAATAAAATGTAAATCAGAGCGGCAGCTCATAAGAAAATATAATTTTATTATAATAGGAGGAAAAGACAATGATTATCGGTATTCCAAAGGAAATTATGCATGATGAGGGACGTGTTTCCGCTATTCCGGAGACAGTAAAAAAGATGGTAGCTGACGGCGCTACTGTACTTGTTGAGAGAGGAGCCGGTAAAGGTTCATTTTACAGCGATGAAGAATACAAGGCAGCAGGAGCAGAGCTTGTTGACGATGTAGCTGATGTTTATGCAAGAGCGGACGTAATACTTAAGGTAAAAGAGCCTCTCTTCAACGAAGCAAAAGGTGTTCACGAAGTTGATATGATGAAGAAGGGACAGTATCTTATCACTTTCATTCATCCTGCTTCTCCCGTCAACCATGAAATGGTAAAAAATCTTGCTGCAAAGGGCGTTATCTCCATAACCCTTGACGGTATTCCCAGAATTTCCAGAGCACAGAATATGGATGCTCTTACCTCAATGAGCACCTGCGCAGGATATAAGGGAATCATGCTTGCAGCAAACGATCTTGCAAAGTTTGTTCCGCAGATTTTCTGTGCAGTGGGTATGATTAAGCCAGCCAATGTAATGGTACTGGGAACAGGCGTCGGCGGACTTCAGGCTATCGCAACAGCCAAGCGTCTTGGCGCAGTTGTATATGCAGCTGATATCAGACCTGATGCTGCTGAGCAGGCAAAGAGCCTTGGCGCAAAGGTTATCGATCTTGGAGTTCCCGCATCTGAGGCAGTCGGTGAGGGCGGATATGCAAAGCGCATTTCTGATGAGTGGCTCGAAAAAGAGCGTGCAGTTATTGCAGAGCATATCAAGGATATGGATATCGTTTTCTGCAGCGCACTTATTCCCGGAAAGCTTGCTCCCATTCTTATTACAGAAGATATGGTAAAATCCATGAAGGCAGGTTCCGTTATAGTTGATATTTCCATTGACCAGGGCGGTAACTGCGCTATTACAACTCCCGGTGAGAGAGATGTAAAGCACGGCGTTGTTCTCGAGGGTATCAAGAATATTCCCGGTATGCTTCCCACAAGCTCAACATGGATGTTCGCTAACAATATTTATAATCTCCTGAAATTCCTTGCAAAAGGCGGAGAAATGGCTCTCGATATGAACGACGTTATCGTACAGTCAAGCCTTGTAACAATTGATGGCGAAATAGTACATAAGGGCGCAAAAGAGGCTATGGGTCTTTGATTTTAAGCTTTAAAAGCTGAGATGTTTTATACGGGGTGCCATAACAGCACCCCGTTTTTCGGAGGTAGACATGAAAGAATTAATTTATGTGGTTATATTTGTAGCTGCAACTTTAATAGGATATAAAATAATAAACAATGTGCCGAGCCTTCTACACACACCCCTTATGTCGGGAATGAATGCGCTTTCAGGAATTACGATTCTCGGTGCACTTACTGCAACGGCGTTGGCTGTTGGAACCGGAAATAAAATTTTAGGTGTTATTGCAATTTTCCTTGCAATGATAAACGTTGCGGGAGGCTTTGGCGTTACAGGCCGCATGCTGTGTATGTTTAATAAAAAACACAAGGAGGACGACAAATAATGACTGATTTAGTTTATTACATCATTTGCGGCGTCCTTACTGTGGGTGTCCTTGTGGGTATAGCCCTTATGAGTAAGGTAAAGCTTGCTCCCACAGGCAACCGACTCAGCGCAGTATGTATGGCGGCGGCTATCGGCGTAACCCTTTATAAAAACGAAATTCTCACTGACTGGATGCTATGGGCAGCCATGGCAGCAGGCCTTGTATCAGGAATTATCTGGGCAAAGAGAATCAAGATGATTGAAATGCCGGAAGTTGTTGCACTCTTTAACGGATTCGGCGGAGCAGCGTCTGCCCTTGTAGCCTTTATTTCCGTTGTAGGTCACCAGAGTACAGGCAAATTTGCCCTTGCAACAGGCGGACTTGCTTTGGCAATTGGCGTTATTACTTTTGTAGGTAGCGCTATTGCCGCAGGAAAACTTCACAAGGTTATTTCACAGCGTCCCGTAGTATTCAAAGGACACAGCACTATTACTACTCTTTCTCTTTTGATTACTGCTGTTACAGTTGTACTTATTACTTTTGAAGTATCAATTCTTGTAAGCTGCATTCTCTGCGCAGTTTTCAGTACAGTTTTCGGATATGCATTTTCAATCCGTGTGGGCGGCGCAGATATGCCTATAACAATTTCTCTCCTTAACTCTTTCAGCGGTGTTGCGGGAGCAATTGCAGGTATGGCAATTGGAGATCCTCTTCTTATAGCTATCGGCGGAGTTGTAGGAGCTTCCGGACTTCTTCTCACACAGATTATGTGTAAGGCTATGAACCGTCATCTTATGGATATCCTTCTCGGAAAGACCTCTGTTTCAGGCACAGCTAAAAAGGCAGAGGAAAAGAAAGAGGAGAAAGCGGAAGAAAATACTGTTCCTGTTATTGAAGAAGCAGTAAAAGAAAAATCACCTGCTGAAATTTTAAACGAGGCTAAGAAAGTTATTATCATTCCCGGCTACGGAATGGCACTTGCACAGGCACAGCACCTTGTAAAGCAATTAAGCGATAAGCTTGAAAATAAGGGTGCAGAAGTTAAATTTGCAATTCACCCGGTAGCGGGCAGAATGCCGGGACATATGAATGTGCTCCTTTGTGAAGCAGATGTGCCCTATGAAAAACTCTATGAAATGGATGACATCAATCCAGAGTTCCCCGAAACCGATGCAGTAGTAATTATCGGAGCAAACGATGTTGTAAACCCTGCCGCAAAGGAAGCAGAGGGAACACCTATTTACGGAATGCCTGTTTTGGATGCAGATAAAGCAAAGCATGTAATCGTCTGCAACTATGATTTAAAACCCGGTTATGCCGGTGTTGAAAATCCTCTTTACAGTAAAGAAGAGGGTGTAACCCTTCTTTTGGGAGATGCCTGTGAAACTCTCGATAAACTTCTTAAGGATATGGATGCAAAGCCTGACAGCCTTTCAGAGGACAAAAATGGAGAAGAAAAACAGGAAGAGGAATACATAAAGGTTATCAATGAAGCTAAAAAGGTCATAATTATTCCCGGTTACGGAATGGCTCTTGCACAGGCGCAACATCTTGTAAAGCAGCTCAGCGATAAACTGGAAGCAAACGGCGCAGAGGTCAAATTTGCTATCCATCCGGTAGCAGGAAGAATGCCGGGACACATGAATGTACTTCTCTGTGAAGCAGATGTACCATATGAAAAGCTTTATGAAATGGACGACATTAACCCTGAGTTTCCTGAAAGCGACGCAGTTGTTATTGTCGGCGCAAATGACGTTGTAAACCCTGCTGCAAAGGAAGCAGAGGGAACGCCTATTTACGGAATGCCTGTTCTGGATGCAGATAAAGCTAAACACGTTATTATATGCAATTACGATTTGAAGCCCGGTTATGCCGGAGTAGAAAATCCACTTTACAGTAAGGAAAAGGACGTAACTCTCCTTTTAGGCGATGCCAACGACACATTGCAGAAGCTGATTTCAGCTATCGGCAAAACTGCGGGAGAAAATGATATTTCCGAGGAAAAGGAAGCAGAAAAGGAAACTCCTGCAAAAATACTTTTGGAAGCTAAAAAGGTTATAATTATCCCCGGTTACGGAATGGCTCTTGCGCAGGCTCAGCACCTTGTAAAGCAGTTAAGTGATAAGCTTGAAAATAACGGCGCAGAGGTTAAATTTGCTATTCATCCGGTAGCCGGAAGAATGCCGGGACACATGAATGTGCTTCTGTGTGAAGCGGATGTTCCCTATGAAAAGCTCTATGAAATGGATGACATCAATCCTGAGTTTGCAGAAGCTGATGCAGTAGTTATTATCGGTGCAAACGACGTTGTAAACCCAGCTGCAAGGGAGGCAGAGGGAACACCAATTTACGGAATGCCTGTTCTTGATGCAGATAAAGCAAAACACGTTATTATCTGCAATTACGATTTGAAGCCCGGTTATGCCGGAGTTGAAAATCCCCTTTATACTAAGGAGACAGGTGTAACACTGCTTCTTGGCGATGCCTGTGAAACACTTAAAGACCTTCTCTCTTCATTTTAAATTTTAAAAAAATTATAGCCGATTTAAAACAGCAGTAAAAAGCTGATTTTAAGTCGGCTTTTTTTCATATTTAACCGCCGAGCGGGATAAAATAGAAAAAAGGAGTTTGATATAAATGGCAAATGATAACAGAAAGGTTGTTCTTATCGGTACAGGTATGGTCGGCATGAGCTTTGCCTATGCTCTTTTAAATCAGGGAGCCTGCGATGAGCTTGTTTTAATAGACGTAGCGGCAGAAAAGGCTATGGGTGAGGCAATGGATTTAAACCACGGTCTTGCTTTTGCTCCGTCAAATATGAAAATCAAAAGCGGAGATTACAGCGACTGTACCGATGCGGATATAATTGTCTTAAGTGCAGGTGCGGCGCAGAAGCCGGGAGAATCAAGACTTGACCTCCTGCAGCGAAATGCCGACATTTTCCGTTCTATAATCGGTCAGGTTACCCAGTCGGGATTTAACGGTATTTTTCTTGTGGCCACAAATCCCGTTGATATTATGACTAAAATTGTTTGTGAGCTTTCAGGCTTTAATTCCCATCGTGTAATCGGTACGGGAACAGTTCTTGATACCTCAAGGCTCAGGTATCTTTTAGGCAGCTATTTTAATGCAGATCCGAGAAATATCCACGCCTATGTTATGGGTGAACACGGTGACAGTGAATTTGTTCCATGGTCACAGGCAATGCTTGCCACAAAACCCATAATTGATATATGCGAAGAAAGCGGAAACGATTTTTCAGTAGGAGAGCTTGAAAAAATCGCCATAGAGGTACGTGATGCAGCGCAGAAAATAATAAAGGCAAAGAAAGCTACCTATTATGGTATAGGTATGGCTATGCTCAGAATAACAAAGGCAATTTTCGGCAATGAAAACAGCGTGCTTACTGTTTCGGCGATGATGAAAGGTGAATACGGTCAAAACGGAGTCTTTGCCGGAGTACCGTGTATAGTCAACCGCAGCGGAGTGAGAAAAATTTTAACTCTTAATCTTACCGATGAAGAAATGGAAAAATTCGGTAAATCCTGTAAGCTTCTGGAAGATACATTTAAGCAATTAAACCTTTAACTTAATATTTTAATTGCAAAATTATGGAACCAAAAAGGACATCTGCCCTTGTTTGCAGATGTCCTTTGATATCTTTTCTTTTTCTGTTTTTACATAAGCTCTTCGTTATAGTAAGCACGTTCTCCGCCTATGAATTTAAGTCTTGTTCTGGCGCATATTATATTTGCTTCGCCTATTTTTTTAATACTGAGCCTTACGGGAACTGCAACTTTTTTAAGATGCATTCCAATAAGAGTGCCGCCAATGTCTATACCTGCATCAGCTTTTATTTCCTCAACTGCAACAGGATTTTCAAAAGCTTTGTAAGCTGTGGTTGCAAATGAACCGCCGGCTTTCGGCATGGGAACAACGTTCACGGGTTCAAGACCTAACTTCTGAGCAGCTTCCATTTCGGTTATAATTGCACGGTTAAGATGCTCACAGCACTGGGCAGCAAGAAAAATACCGTACTTTTTTAAAATAGGATAAATACCGTTAAAGCATGCTTCTGCTGCTTCAAGGCTGGAATCAGTACCGATTTTTTCGCCTACCATTTCACTGGAAGAACATCCTATTACTACTATGTCTCCCTTTTTAAGCTTTGCTGTTTCAATAAGTTCGGTTATAGCCTTTTCAGCGTCTTTTGTAATATTTTCAAACATAAAAATCTCTCCTTAAAACATCCAAGACATATACTACTACTTCTTTTAAAAAATTTAAATAATCAAAATATACAAATTTTTTAAGCTTCTCCAAATTCACCCGAAGCGGCATTTAATTACCGCAAATAAATCGCTGTTAAAAACGTAAATTATTTGTGCGGCATTTATTAAGGAGGTGAAAAAATGAGAAAAGCAGTAAAAATTACCGCATCAGGCATTTCTGTTTTAACAATTCTGATTTTGATTTTAATAACATTGGCATATTATTTTTTGCCCTCAAATTATTTTGTAACAAATGAAAGCAATATTACCATAAGGAATATATATTCCATAAGCTGTTTTGACGAAAGCGGAAACCCGGTAAATTCCTCTGGGGAAACGCCCAGAGAAAAAACGACTCAGGAAAATATCACTTTATTTAATGTAATTCCAGTAAAATCCGCTCAGGTTACCAGAATACAGAGAAAGTATGTAATACCTGGCGGAGATATTTTTGGAATACGTCTTTATACAAGCGGCGTAATGATTGTAGGAATGCAGGATATCGTGACAGCAAAGGGAAGTGTAAATCCTGCGGAAAAAGCGGGACTTCAAATAGGCGATATTATCACCCATGTCAATAAAGAGCCTGTAAATAAAAATACAGATGTAATGCGGCTTTTTGAAAGCTCAGACGGAAAAGGGATAAATATAGATTATGTAAGAGGAGAAAAATCCTGTTCCACAGTTTTATATCCTCAGCTTTCAAAGGATGACAATAAATACAGAGCCGGACTTTGGGTGCGTGACAGCACTGCGGGAATAGGAACAATGACATACTACGATGATGAAAACAATATATTTGCAGGTTTGGGACATGGAATCTGCGATGTAGACACAGGAGAAATAATGCCTCTTCTGGGCGGCGATATAGTTGAGGCCGTTGTAAACAGCTGTGCCAAAGGCAGCGAGGGAACGCCGGGTGAGCTTATAGGCGCATTCAGCGGAGCCGTAACAGGAAATCTTGTTTTAAATACAGCAGCCGGAATTTACGGAAATACAATAGGTGCAGTTAAAAAAGCAAATTCTGAAAAAGTTCCCGTTGCGACAAAGCAGGAGGTACAGTCTGGCAAAGCATATATTATTTCTACCATAGACGGAAAAACTCCTGAAAAGTTTGAGGTGGAAGTGAAAAAGATTTTTGCAGGGGATTCCGGATATAAAAACATGGTGGTAAAGGTTACCGACAGCCGACTTATTGAAAAGACCGGAGGTATAGTTCAGGGTATGAGCGGAAGTCCCATAATTCAAAACGGTATGCTTATAGGAGCAGTTACTCATGTCTTTGTCAATGACCCATTGCAGGGATATGGCATATATGCTGAAAAAATGATAGAAATTTCAGATACCTTGACCGATAAATCTGCTGATTAAAGTTCCACAAGGACGCAATTAAAGGCAAAACCAACTGTTTTGGAAAAAATTACCATTTTTTGCCAAAAACCTATTGCCAATAAATGGAATGAATGGTAAAATATGGTAGAACAAAAAACGGAGGTTTTGAAAAATGGAAAAGACAATGAAAATTATGATTGCGGAAGACGGAACAGAATTTGGAAAGAATTGCAGCAGTGTATTAAGAGCAGAGGGCTTTGACGTTTCTATGATTGCCAAAGACGGAATGCTTGTAATAGAGCGCATTAATGAAATAAAGCCGGACGTGCTTATTATGGACAGCTTTATGCCTCATGTTGACGGATTGGGAGTCCTTTCAAAAATCAGGGAAATGAGACTTGAGAAAAAGCCAGTGATTATGCTTATGTCCAGTGTGGATAATTCTGAATTTGAAAAAGAAGTCATAGCAGCGGGAGCAGATTATTATTTCATCAAGCCTTTTGATGCGGATATGCTTGCACAGAGAATAAAGCAGATTACCGCATGGAAAAACCGCAATACGAAAAACGAAATAACAGAGATGAGCGGAACAGATGATCTTGAGGTTATAGTGTCCGAGATAATGCATCAGATCGGTGTTCCGGCGCATATAAAGGGATATCAGTATCTCAGAACTGCGATTATCCTTTCAATCAGTGACAGGATGATGCTTGAATCTGTTACAAAAGTCCTTTATCCCACTGTTGCGAAAATCTATAAAACTACGCCTTCCCGTGTTGAAAGAGCAATCCGCCATGCAATTGAGGTTGCATGGGACAGAGGAGATGTTGACGTTCTCAGCTCATATTTCGGATATACTATTCAGAATACAAGAGGCAAGCCCACAAACAGTGAGTTTATTGCAATGATAAGCGATAAGCTGCGTTTGAAGCTTAAAATTGCCTGAGTTATAAATTTCTCAATACTGAATTAAAAAACCTCCCGACGGTAATACTTTAGATGTAACGCCGTGGGAGGTTTTTTTATGAAATTTAATAAAGTGGAGCTTTGCGGAGTCAACACCTCAAAGCTTAAGGTTCTGAAAGAAAAAGAAAAAATGGAGTTACTCAGGAAAATAATGGAAGGGGATAAAAACGCACGCAATGAGCTTATAAACGGAAATTTAAGACTTGTTTTAAGCGTCATACAGCGTTTTACAAACAGGGGAGAAAACCTTGACGATCTTTTTCAGGTGGGATGCATCGGTCTTATAAAGGCAATTGATAATTTTGATGTAACTCAGAATGTACGTTTTTCCACTTATGCAGTTCCCATGATAATAGGAGAAATCAGGAGATATTTGCGTGACAACAATTCCGTAAGGGTAAGCCGCTCCCTTCGTGATACCGCATATCACGCTATGCAGATAAAGGAACGCCTTACAAATGAAAATCAGAAAGAACCAACCGTAGAAGAAATAGCCAAAGAAATGAATATAAAAAAAGAAGAGGTTGTGCTGGCTCTGGAAGCGATTGTGGAGCCGGTATCGCTGTATGAGCCGTTATATAATGACGGTGGAGATACTATATATGTAATGGATCAGGTAGGCGACAGCAACAGCGACAACAACTGGATAGACGAAATAGTCTTTAAACAGTCTATTGAAAAGCTCAGCGACAGAGAGAAAAAGATACTTTCTATGAGATTCATGCAGGGTAAAACCCAGACAGAGGTTGCCAAAGAAATAGGAATATCCCAGGCGCAAGTTTCAAGGCTCGAAAAAAGTGCTATTAACAATATAAAGAATAAGTAAAAAAACAGCTAACTGAAAGATAAATTCAGTTAGCTGTTTTTAAGTTTAAAGCTTCAAATAAATTACAGAGTTATTTCGATGCTGTCACCGATATTGATAGTCATATCTTCTTTTCCGGAAACAGATACAGTATAGCTGTCGCCGCTGCGGGTAACTTTTATGTTTGTCTCTTTTCCGCAAAGTTTTATGTTATCTATTTCGGTGAAATCCCAGCAATCCGGAAGAGAGGGCTTAAGTATAAATTTATTAAAGCCTACAGGTCTTATTCCTAAAATACCCTCGGAAAAAATTCTTAAATACAGTCCGCTTTCAGCAGAAAGCTGTGCCTGATTTCCCTCGGGATATGCTTCAACAGCATATGGAATGTGATTTCCGAGAAGTCTTGCCTTTGAGTAGGCAGAGAGCAGCTCATGGCTGCGGTTTGATTCTCCACAGTTGAAAAGTCCTCTGAGAGCATAAAGAGTGGAACGATCCCAGAAGGTCTTTTCTCCGCTTCTTGTTACAAGTCCTTCCTCCATTCTCAGTTTATCTGAGAACAGTGCATCGGCTGTACCCTTAGCCTTGTCAAAAATTCCTACTGTGAGGGGCATGCATATCCAGGAGCGAAGACGTTTTTCCTCTTTGCAGTATCTGTATGTATCATATCCTTCAACATCTGCTTCAAAGTAATTCTTTATGCCGTCTCTGATAACCTGTGCCTGATTTCTGTAAAATTCGGCGTCGGAGTTTCTGCCTTTTTCCTCAAGAATATATGAAAAGCTCAGAAGTGCATCATAGGCAATACATGATGTGGTAAGGTTTGCCTTTCCGCTTTCAAAGCGGTTTTCGAGCTCGTCGCTGTCACTTGCAACAACATTGTTTTCATTTATCTGTGAAACTGTAAAATCGGCGCAGTCCTTTATAGCGTCAATAAATTCATCTGCAAGATTTTCATCTCCTGAGGATAGAACAAATCTTGAAGCTCCGTATGCATACATTGCGCTGTCGCCTCTATCCTTTGCTCCATGCCATATACTGTCACCTTCGGAAATGATACTTGTTATAAGCGCTTTGTCAGGTGAAATGTATTTCTTGTAAAGGTTATAGCAGTTTACAGACTGCTCAAATCCTGTTTTGTATCCGAGATATCCGAAAAGCGGGTTAACATATTCGCACTGGTCGTTTGTCCAAAGTGCTGCATAGTATCCGCCGCCACCCGGTGAATGCATAAGTCCGTTTTTGGTTTTATATATGCTTTCGCAGGCTCTTATCTTTGCAAAGCGGCACATTGTGTTTATTGTATCGTCCGGTGTTTTAACAACCATTTTATTGTCAAGATTAGCTATCATGTCAAGACGCATCTGAAGCTGCTTTTCGCCGTCCACTTTTAAAGTGGGAGTTTCAAGATTTGTTCCGCAATAGAAAGCAAAGAATGTGTTGTTTTCTCCGCTTTTGAGCTCGAATTCGTTTTCGTTTACCGTACAATAAAGCTTGTACTGCTTTCTCTCATGACCGTATCTTTTGGGAGTGACAAATTCTTTATCGTTATTTATGCACCTTACTGTTACAGACTTTGAGCTGTCGTTCTTTACGGTTATTTTTTCAATGAGACATGGAGCGTCAGGAGCAGTGAAAAGCTCTCTCTTTACTGAAATATCTCCAATGACAGTCTCTATTGTAAGAATTCCGTTAAAAATAAATCTTTTGACTTTTTCGGGCAGTTTCTTATTATCAACCTCAAAAGTAACACCGCAGAAATTATGATCCTGACTTGAATGTGTTTTGTTAGGATACATTCTTAAAGTCGGGAATACAGTGTGGCGCATGATTTTAAGACATCCGCTGCTGTCGTGACCGTAGCTTATTATACTCGAACAGTAAAAGCCGGACATCTCAATATGATTTCCGTATTCCTGATTTTCTTTTGCATTGTAAACTATGCTGTTTCCGCCAAGGGAATGGAATGTTTCATTTTTAGCCTTTGGGATTTTAGCAAAGGATGCAAAAAATGGTATTCTCGGTCTGGTTATATTTCCTTTAAGTAAACCTGATAACATATATTACACCGTCCTCAAAATTAATTATAATCGCTGGATCAGCGATCAAGTCCTACAAAATTTAATGTTTTTATAGGATTAATTTCAAAAAATTATATCATAATAAAAATTTATATAACATGCGAAAAATAACACATTAATTTAGAAATTATATCAATTTTTGCATTTCTGGTTCATAGGGACGTGCAAACGAAAATTTTTATCGGCATATATTTCATTAAAAGTATTTTAAGGAGGAATTTCTTTGTTTGCTGAACTTTTAAATTTGATGATAAGCAATCTCATCTATTTTGCTCTGCATCTCTCGGGACCAAGCTCATTTCCAAAACCGCTGTCTGCGCAAAAGGAGCGGGAGTACCTGGAAATGGCACGGGGTGGAGATATGAATGCCCGTGAAAAACTTATTGAGCACAATTTAAGACTGGTGGCACACATAGTAAAAAAATATTATTCATCTTACAGTGAGCAGGATGACCTTATTTCTATTGGAACGATAGGACTTATTAAAGCGGTTGATAGCTTTAAATACGAAAAAGGAACACGCCTTGCCACATATGCAGCGAGATGTATAGAAAATGAAATACTTATGTATTTTCGCAATCAACGAAAGACTGCGCAGGATGTTTATATAAGTGAACCCATTGACACTGACAGTGAGGGTAACCCTTTAACCCTCATGGATATTATAAGCGTCAACGACACTATTGCCGATGATATAGATTTAAAAATGAAAACGCAAAAGCTTTATGAATACGTATCAAAAATCCCGGATGAGAGGGAAAAAAGGATAATAATAAAGCGGTACGGTTTGGACGGGAGAAAACCATTGACACAGCGAGAAATAGCTGCTGCTGAGTGCATTTCACGTTCATATGTATAGCGACGTCATTAATGTAAGCGAAGCCCGGAAATCCTTATTTATTAAGGGTTTTCGGGCTTCAAGTGTAACAGGCGTAGCTTCGCGCTTATTGTAAACGGTATGAATTTTAAGAAGATAAGCGGCTGTTCATCAAATTTATCGGATAAAAAGTAATGATAAAAAGTAATTTAGATAGATGCGTAATACGGATATAATGGGTAGTTCGTTTTTAAATTGTATTTATAAATTATATCAGGTCAATAAATCCAAGGTCCAAGTAATCGGACAAAAACAATTCGCCTATTAAGTTTTTTGTATCGTATTTAATTTTTTGTGTATTAAACCAACGCTTATCAATAATAAAATAGTCGCTTTTAGGAAGCCGGCTATTTTCCACCATTAAATTATTTCCATATTTCTCTATATGTTTAGGTAAATAAGCATTAAGCGATTCAACTTTTTTTCCCGACCCAGTTAAGTTGTAATATGGGATAAATTGCTTAATCACGGTTAGTTTTTCATATTTTTGGGCGCTAATAAATATACTAGAAAAATTTTCTTGAAAAATTTCTGTGTAAACTTTTTCTGCAATGAATCTAAGGTAATTAATTATGCTAATATCTACTTTTTCACTTTCTGGTTCAGAAACCAAAACAGTACGTAGTCGTACGCTACCATCACACATTATTTCAATGAAGTTATGTATACCAGAGTTTAGTAATGTAGCTTTGTTACCTGCTGAAGAAGCAGATACAATGCCAATAGTAATTAAAATTGAATATCCTAATCGAGATATACTAAAATCTGTAGTATAGGATTTCAAGATTTCTGTAACTTGAGTGAAGTCATATGTATAAAATGTATTCTGAAGTTTTGTTATTTTAGACAGTGTGGTACTAAACCCTAGATCTAAGTAGCCACAGAGATTATTTGGGCATGATGAATCAATTCTTATTGGATCTATTTCAATTTTATCCTTTATACACTTCAGTTGGTCGCTTCTTTTGTTATATAGTTGTGAAAGTTTAGCAGAATCGTTGATGGGAAAAGAACCTGAAGATACACGCTCAAAAATTTGTCCTTTATTTGTTATGTAAGGCGGCATGGTTCCTTCATTTATTTTTATTACAAGGATAACAATGTCTCCAGATCGCAGTCTTTTTACATCAAAATTTGGAATAGGAGTTATAGAATCGTGTATTGTGGTGTGCACTCTTTGTTCTGTCCACTGTTTACACCCCTCAATAGTTTTGTCATCAGTTATTCCCAATAATATATAACCGCCATATGTATTTGAAAAAGCTGATACTTCTTTGATTAACTTTGCTGGAGATTCCTTATCAGATTTAAATTCAAAGAAGAATGTTTCATCATCAGTACCAGCTAGCAATTTTTCAATATCTGAAAATCGAAGTTTTTCCCATTGTTTATTATTGATATTAATCAAAAATATTATCCCCAATCTTGTGGTATTATTAGTATCCTGTATGAATTTTCTATAACAATTGCTATAAAGTAAATTTTATATTGTAGCAAAGCACTTATTTATTACAGCAACCTATATTGCCAGTGTCCGTCCAAGTGAACCTTCACAAGCGTTTCTTCTAGCACCAACACCGCTAGGATTCGATTCGCCGTTGCTGCCGACACACCACACAATTCCCGCACATCGGCGTTCATAATATACTCGTGTGTTTTGAGATACTCCTCAATTCTCTTCCAACGTAAGGTTGCCTTGTCCATCTTTACGTCGATCATTGTATCACTCGTGCTAATTGCTTCTATGAGCGACGCTTTGATAGCTGACAGCATGAATTCGATAAATACCATTGACTCTCCAACATCATTGGAAGCGTTGATAGCATCATAATACTCCTGCTGGCGGTCATGGATGATCGACTCCACAGGAAGCCAGGCGAACGCTGTGTTCCACTTAGACAGCAGCAGCGTATGCCATAGGCGTCCTATACGCCCGTTTCCATCAGTAAAGGGGTGGATTAGTTCCAGCTCATAGTGAAACACACAGCTGCGAATGAGCATGTGTACCTCACTGGTTTTCACCCAGTCCAGTAATTCAATGACCAAATCCGGAACATACTGTGGAAGTGTGCCGAAATGAAGGACATGCCCTTCGCTGTCCACAACACCAACAGGACGGGTTCTGAACATTCCTGACTCTTCCACTAATCCCTTTGTCATAATGCTATGGGCAGTCAGTAAGTCATCCACTGAATATGGATCAAGTTCATCAAGCCGCTCATAAATTTCATAGGCGTTCTTGACTTCCGCAATATCCTTTGGCGGCGCCAAAACACGTTTGCCGTTGAGCACAGCAGTTACCTGTTCCAAGGTAAGTGTGTTTTGTTCGATTGCAAGAGATCCGTGAATTGTTCGAATACGATTGCTGCGACGCAGAGTAGGATTTGTTGAAAGCGAAGATACAGCAGATAACTTTCCTACCAGTTCAGCAATTTCCGCCACATAATCAATCATTTTATTTGTTATTTCAAAAGGAGGTTTTTTATTTTTCATAGAACACCTCGCAGCTTAAAATTATATATTTATTATATCATACATCACTCATTTCATCAATCAAAATTGTTCTTGATTTGAGCGATGCTATATATAAGTCAAAATACGCTGTTTGCTTTTAAACAGCGTATTTTTTTGAAAGGAGTTTTAAATTTGAACACTCAAATTATTGCCATCGCCAACCAGAAAGGCGGTGTAGGCAAAACGACAACCTGCGCTAATTTAGGTGTGGGTCTGGCGCAGTCAGGAAAGAAAGTACTTCTCATAGACGCTGACCCACAGGGAAGTCTGACTGTCAGTTTGGGACATAATCAGCCGGACAAGCTTCCTTTTACTTTATCTGATGCAATGGGTCGCATTTTGACGGATGAACCTATTAACCCCTGTGAGGGTATTTTACACCATCATGAGGGTGTAGACCTGATGCCGGCAGACATTCAGCTTTCGGGGATGGAAGTATCTTTGATAAACGCCATGAGTCGAGAGACAATTCTCAGGCAGTATCTTAACACGTTGGAAGCACAGTATTCTCATATTCTTATTGATTGTCAGCCGTCACTTGGCATGCTGACTGTAAACGCCCTGGCAGCGGCAGACAGAGTTATAATCCCAGTCCAGGCAGAGTATCTGCCTGTTAAAGGTTTGGAACAGCTGCTTTCTACGGTAAATAAGGTTAAAAGGCAAATCAATCCTAAATTGCAGATTGACGGTATATTGCTGACTATGGTTGATAGCCGAACCAACTTTGCAAAAGAAATTTCCGCTTTGCTGAGAGAAGCATACGGAAGCAGGATAAAAGTATTTGACACAGAAATTCCCCATTCGGTCAGAGCAAAGGAGACAAGCGCAGAGGGGAAAAGCATCTTTGCTCACGATCCTGACGGCAAAGTGGCTGAGAGCTACAAAAATTTTACGAAGGAGGTGATAAAGCTTGAAAAGCAGCGCGAAAAAAATAGAGCTGACATCAGTAGATGATTTATTTTCGACCGAGGAGAGTCGTGTTGACGCACAGCGAGAAAAGGTAATGGAAATTCCGCTGTTTGAGTTGCATCCGTTCAAAGGACATCCTTTTAAAGTTAAAGATGACGAAGCTATGCTGGAAACTGCCGAAAGTGTAAGAGAATATGGTGTTTTGGTTCCTGCCATTGCTCGCCCTGACCCTGACGGTGGATATGAATTGGTTGCAGGCCACAGAAGACACAGAGCAAGTGAGCTGGCAGGAAAGGAGACAATGCCTGTCATTGTCCGTGATTTAGATGATGATGCCGCAACAATCATTATGGTTGACAGCAATTTGCAGAGAGAAAGTCTTTTGCCCAGTGAAAGAGCCTTTGCATATAAAATGAAGTTGGAGGCTATGAATCATCAAGGTAAAAGATCTGCTTTAACTTGTGGCCAACTTGGCCACAAGTCTGCTGGACAAAAAAGTCGTGATATATTGGCTGAGCAAACTGGAGACAGCGCAAGAAATATTCAGCGCTTCATCCGTCTGACTGAGCTTATTCCCGAACTGATTGATATGGTAGATGAGCGGAAAATTGCGTTTAATCCCGCCTATGAGCTGTCTTTTCTTAAAAAGGAAGAACAGGTGCAGCTTCTGGATGCTATGGACAGCGAACAGACAACTCCATCCCTTTCTCAGGCTCAGCGGCTTAAGAAGTTCAGTCAGGAGGGACGTTTATCTGTTGATGTTATGCGTGCCATTATGAGTGAGGAAAAGAAAAGCGACCTGGATAAGGTAACTTTAACTTCTGATACATTACGCAGGTATTTTCCTAAGAGTTATACACCTCGTAAAATGCAGGAAACAATTATCAAGCTGCTGGAACAGTGGCAGCGCAAACGTGAGAAAGAGCAGGAACGCTGAAAGGAGAAGTCTATGAAAGATATTTCAGCAAGAGAGCTTAAAGGACACGATATTCTTGCTGTTGAGCGATTCAAAGATAATACGAAACGTATGATTGAATTTATTGTTTTAGATGCCGATACCGTTTACGGCAATATAGGCGACGAAATTCGGCTTTTTCTCACGGAGAACGACTATCAGGCTGCTCTTCTCAGCCAAAAGCGTCGTGAAATCAAAATTAAGAGGTATGCCGATGTAATTGAGGGACATATTCTTGACTTTAAACCCCAAAAACGTCGCCGCAACCGTAAATAAAATTTTGAAAGGATAAATGAATATGTGTACTGTAAAAGATATTCAGGAAGCAATACGTGATGACCTGAGTTGCAATCTTAATATGGAATCTGATGATATTGAAAGAGCGCTGTACAGTCTTCCGTTTTCAGAGTGCAAAAGGCTATATGCTCCTTCCTACAGAAAACATAATTATCGTACTGAAAAGATAAAACAGAAAAGTTAGCTTCCGCAGTCTGTAAATGATTGCGGATTTTTTATGCCTAAAATCAGAAAGGATTGAAGTTTATGGCTGTTTTCAGAATAGAACGAACACGTGACTATACTGTAATGAGCAATCATCATTTGCGTGACGAAAAACTATCCCTTAAAGCCAAAGGCTTGCTTTCAATGATGCTGTCTCTGCCAGATAACTGGAACTACACCACACGAGGACTTGCAAAAATCTGCAAAGAGGGTGTTGATGCCATAGGTGGAGCACTGAGGGAGCTTGAGAATATGGGATACATAATCCGATACCAGGTGCGAGACAGCGGGGGAAGAATAGCCGATACGGAATACGTAATCTATGAAAAGCCGCATAAAAAAGCAGATATGCATAAATCGGATACGGACTCACCATGTACGGAAAATCCGTATATGGATAAACCGCATACGGAGAAGACTGCACAATTAAATAAAGAAAAATCAAATACTGAGAAACAAAATACTCATGTATCAAATATCGATTCATTTCCATTCCGTGAAAATGAGACGGCAAAACTGCCGGAAAGGAAAAGAAGGGAAACGATGTCTGAGAAAGAAATGGAAAGTTGCCGCAATCTGATTCTTGAAAACATCGAGTATGATTATTTGTGCCAGCGATTCAAACTTTACCGTGAAGAATTGGATGAGATTGTGGAACTGATAGTTGAAACTGTCTGTGCTAAAAGAAAAATAATAAGAATTGCAGGCAGTGATTTCCCTCACGAAACAGTTCGTTCTCGTTTTCTGAAGCTGAACAGTTCGAATATTGAGTTTGTAATGGACTGTCTTCATGAGAATACAACTGAAATCAGAAATATGAAACAGTACCTTCTTGCGGTATTGTTCAATGTGTCAACTACTATGAACAACAAATATACGTCACAGGTAAATCATGATATGAACGCAGACGGTTTATAAAGGTCGCCTTCTGATGCGAAAAATATTTTACTGCGGCAAGGAATTTGCATGTTTGGTTAAATACATAAAGATAAGAAGTTGTTTCATATTCAGAATGAAAATATTCCAAAATGGATAAAAAAACTGTTGACAAAACTAATAATAATAATTAGAATAATTATAAATTTTGAGAAGGGGAAAACGTATGACAAAATACGAAGAGAAAATTCTGGAACTTATTTGTGCTTCGGACAGTCATATGACGGCAGAAGAAATTTATCTGTCATTAAAAGCTGAAGAGCCTAAGGTTGTTTTGGCGACAGTATATAATAATTTAAAAAAGCTGGTAGATGAACGCAAAATTATGAAACTAAGTTTTGCCGGACAACCTGATAGATATGATAAGAAGCATAAACATGACCATTTGATTTGCAGTATATGCGGAGCGATCAGTGATTACAGCTTTTCGGATTTGACTGCAAATCTTGAAAAGCAACTGGGGGCGGTAATAGAAGGATATGATTTACGAATCAGTTATGTCTGTCCTTCTTGCAGAAAAAAAGATAATTAAAAAAGGAGGATAAAACATTATGCAGCACTTGCCAATGAGTATTCGAGTTCCTATTGAAGAGGATAATCCCAGTATTCAAAGGATTGAAGAGCGGTGTATAAAGTGTGGAATGTGTAAAGAAGTATGCACACATTCTATCGGTGTTCATGGAACTTATACATTGGAACAGACCGGTAATGAGGCGATATGTATTCATTGCGGACAATGTGCAAATGTATGTCCGGTAGACAGTATTGTGGAGAAATATGAATATCCGGATGTAAAAAAAGCTATTTCTGATCCTGATAAGATTGTTATAGTCAGCACATCACCTGCCGTCAGAGCAGCCCTTGGAGAAGAGTTTGGACTGACAGACGGAAGTTTCGTCCAGGGTAAAATGGTTGCTTTGCTTCGTAAATTGGGCGCCGATTTTGTATTGGATACCTGTGTGGGAGCAGATCTTACCATTGTCGAAGAGGCCAGCGAACTTATTGAAAGAGTGACGAATAATAAGGCACCTCTTCCTCAGTTTACCAGTTGCTGTCCGGCATGGGTTAAATTTGTGGAGACCTATTATCCGGAAATGATTCCAAATCTTTCATCATCTAAGAGTCCTATAGGAATGCAGGGCCCGACAATCAAGACTTTCTTTGCGCAGAAAAAAGGATTGGATCCCAAAAAGATTGTAAATGTGGCACTTACACCATGTACCGCCAAGAAGTTTGAAATCAGAAGAGAAGAGATGAATGCTGCATCACAGCTTCTGGGTATTGAAAATATGCGGGATATGGATTTCGTCATTACTACAAGAGAACTTGCAAAATGGGCAAAGGAAGAAGGCGTTGATTTTGCAAGCCTTGAGGATAGTTCCTATGATGATTTTATGGGCGATGCTTCAGGTGCAGGCATTATCTTTGGTAATACCGGCGGCGTTATGGAGGCAGCTATCAGAACTGCCTATGAGTTTATTACAAAGCTTGAGTCTCCGGAACAGCTTTTAAATCTTACGCCGGTCAGAGGACATGAAGGCGTTAAGGAAGCAACTATTCCCGTCGGTGATTTAAATATTAATGTTGCTGTTATTTACGGAACTGCCAATGCACGTAAAGTAATCGAAATGATCAAAAATGGTGAAAAACAATACCATTTTGTTGAGGTAATGACATGTCCCGGCGGATGCATCGGTGGAGGCGGTCAGCCAAAGAACATAGCAAAGGATCAGGATCAGGTAAGAAAGGCAAGAATTCAGAGTCTTTATTCAAGAGATGAAGCGTTAACTCTGCGAAAGAGCCATGAAAATCAGCAGATTCAGAAATTATATGAGGAATTCTACGGAAAGCCTCTGAGCAGTTTGGCAGAAAAAATGCTGCACACCTCATATGAGGATAAAAGTGAAATATTATTCAGAAAAGGAGATAATAAAATGAGCAAATGGGTATGTAGTGTATGTGGATATGTTCACGAGGGAGAAAATCCCCCTGAGCAGTGTCCGATTTGTAAGCAGCCTTCTTCAGTGTTTAAGAAAGTTGAGGAAGCAGCAGGAAAGAGCAAATATGCCGGAACAAAGACAGAAAAAAATCTTTGGGAAGCTTTTGCCGGAGAGTCACAGGCAAGAAACAAGTACACATATTTTGCATCAGTGGCAAAGCAGGCCGGTTATGAGCAGATTGCAGCTTTATTCCTTCATACAGCAGAGAATGAGAAAGAACATGCAAAACTTTGGTTTAAAGAGCTTGGTGAACTTGGAGATACCGCAGAGAATCTTCTGCATGCAGCGGAGGGTGAGAATGCCGAATGGACTGATATGTACGAAAGAATGGCTCGTGATGCTGAAGAAGAAGGCTTTATGGAGTTAGCTGCACAGTTCCGTGGAGTTGCCGCTATTGAGAAAATGCATGAAGAAAGATATCGTGCGCTTCTGAAGAATGTAGAGGCTATGGAAGTGTTTAAGAAAAGCGGTGTTACTATCTGGGAATGCCGCAACTGCGGACATGTTGTAGTAGGCATAGAGGCTCCCGAGAACTGCCCGATATGCCATTATCCGAAAGGATATTTTGAAGTAAGAAAAGAAAACTATTAATATTCAGCAAGCAATATTATTAGAATAATTGTAATAAAAGCACTCAGCTGCATACGCAACTGGGTGCTTTTTGTCATTGTTTTAATATTGAAAATTAGTCTTAACTGTCCTGATTTGTACGTTGCCGAAAAATAGTGATTCTTCGTCCTTAGCTTAAAAACCATATATGGAAATTCAGATGAAGGGAGGCGATGATCCATGCAGGAGGACATAGAAAACAGAACGCTGACTCTGATAGTCAGCGGCTCAAAGTTTACGGCAGGACTCTTGAAATCCGCCGTAACAAAATACATGGTTCACCGCAAAGAAAAGAAGATGCAAAGAAGCAGGGATGCTCCGGTAAAACACAGGGGAAAGCAGACTGTCAAACAGCTTGTAGGTCAAAATCAAGGCGTCTCAAATATTGAGATTACAGATCCATCCATCAAGGAATTTGAAAAAATTGCGCGAAAATACGGTGTCGATTATGCAGTTAAAAAAGACCGCAGCAGTTCTCCCCAAAAGTACCTTATTTTCTTTAAGGCAAGGGATGCCGATGCATTAACCTCTGCATTTACCGAGTATACAAACAAAAAGGTCAAAAAAGCAGAGAAATCGGAGCGTTCTTCGGTTCTGGTTAAACTCAGTAAATTCAAAGAGCTTATCAAAAATGCAGTTGTAGAGAGGACAAATCGAAAGGATCTGGAGCGATGAAGAATAAGTTTAATATCAAAAAGCTGATTTTGCCTAACTTGCCGTATATCCTGCTTGGACTTTTTGCCACAAATTTCGGTGAAGCTTGGAGAATGGCTGAAGGAACAAATGCTTCGGAGAAATTGCTGTCCTTATTTTCTGTTCTTCCTGTGACTCTCAAAAGCTTTTGGCCAAGTCTTCATCCTTTTGATTTGCTTATTGGAATTTTATTTGGCGCCGGTCTGCGTTTAGCCGTTTATTTAAAAGGCAAAAATGCGAAAAAATACCGTCACGGCATTGAGTACGGTTCAGCTAGGTGGGGAACTCATGAGGATATTGCTTCGTTCATTGACCCTGTATTTCGAAACAATGTTATCCTAACAAAAACCGAGAGCCTGACAATGAATAGTCGACCGAAAGACCCTAAAACTGCACGAAACAAAAATGTGCTGGTGATCGGTGGTTCGGGAAGCGGAAAGACAAGATTCTGGCTTAAACCTAACCTTATGCAGATGCATAGTTCATATGTTGTCACAGATCCCAAGGGTACAATATTATTAGAGTGCGGTAAGATGCTTCAGCACGGTGCGCCGAAACTTGATAGGAACGGTAAACCTGTTAAGGATAAAAACGGCAAAGTGATTTATGAGCCGTATCGTATCAAGATTCTCAATACCATCAATTTCAGAAAATCCATGCACTATAACCCTTTTGCATATATTCATTCTGAAAAAGACATTCTGAAGCTGGTAACAACACTCATTGCCAACACAAAGGGGGAGGGAAAGGTGGGAGAGGATTTCTGGGTGAGTGCGACTCGTTCGCAGGCGGTAAAAAGTCTGCGCA
>OGWT01000105.1_pt1 | contig 57994 bp, 58 predicted proteins | sample 1576101 | NCBI WGS metagenome assembly OGWT01 (sample SAMEA3541481, study PRJEB24748) | human gut metagenome | biome: human gut; feature: human-associated habitat; material: faeces | place: China | collected 2012 | reverse complement strand
ACTTGTCGTCAAAATCGGTGTTGCAAAAACGGGAGTGACCATAGATTCCGTTTTCCAGCCTTTTTCTCTGATCCAACGGTTAACAGTTTGTTTAGCCACACCGAGGCATTCAGCCAGTTCTTCGGTGGTCATTTTATTGCGTAATCTTTTCATATTATTTGCTATCGCGAATCCCTAAGCGTTGTAACAATCCGATAATCCCTTCCCGCAGAAGCAAGGATGTAAACTGTTTTTGTTCAACTGGCGTCATCTCTTTCGCCAGTGTCACCAGCAATACTTCAAGCGGCGCATCACCAGAAAGGGCAGGCGCTTCTCCCTGACCTTCTGGACGTTCAGCATTACGAATATATTCACGAACCTGTTCATTGACGTGAACCAGTCGGGCTTTGCCACCCTGGACGCCTGGTTTTGGTGACGTCGTCCAGCCTTCCTTGCGTACCCATTTATTAATGGTCTGGCGGCTATAGCCGGTCAGTCTGGCAAGTTCATCTGGCGTCATCCTCTCCTTGAACATAACAATTCCCTGAATGTATGTGGGTCTATTAGTAGTTCATTTTATAGCACCACTTTACAGGAAACCGTGACATGAATAACTACTGAATGCGAGCGGTTTTCCAAAATTGTTCATTTGCCTGATTTTTCAGCGATTGAAACTACACGCTGCAATTTGCCGTTGACACATTCGGGCGGAATTCATATGATGCCGCCCGTCAACTCGACAAGCTTTACGTGACGGGGCTATAGCTCAGCTGGGAGAGCGCTTGCATGGCATGCAAGAGGTCAGCGGTTCGATCCCGCTTAGCTCCACCAAATTTCCAACCCTCGCTGCAAAGCGGGGGTTTTTTGTCTCTGCTTTTTGCCGCTTTTGTAATACAGTCTACGTCCGGGTTAGTGCCGCCTGGTGAAAGCATCATTGGATGAAAAATCGGCAACAGGCTGGCCCCTGTTTGCTTCGCGATGCGAATAAACTTATTATTTGTGTGCCTGAAAACCCCGATCAGTGAGAGTAGTGTACTCATGTTTGTGGAGCATAACCTGATAAAAAATATCAAGATATTCACACTAGCGTTTACGCTCACCGTGGTACTTATTCAGCTATCCCGTTTTATTTCGCCACTTGCCATTATCCATTCCAGTTATATCTTTCTGGCGTGGATGCCACTGTGCGTAATGCTGTCAATCTTGTTTATCTTTGGCTGGCGCGGTGTCGTTCCCGTTTTATGCGGGATGTTTTGCACCAATCTGTGGAACTTTCATCTCTCTTTTTTACAGACTGCGGTCATGCTCGGTAGCCAGACGTTTGTCGTGTTGTGTGCCTGCGCAATATTACGCTGGCAGCTGGGGACGCGTTGGCGTTATGGATTGACCAGCCGATATGTCTGGCAACGTCTGTTCTGGCTTGGTTTGGTGACGCCGATCGGCATCAAATGCAGCATGTATCTTGTGGGGAGCTTCTTTGATTTCCCGCTAAAGATATCCACCTTTTTCGGCGATGCGGATGCCATTTTCACGGTCGTTGATTTGCTAAGCCTTTTCACCGCTGTGCTGATTTACAACATGCTTTTCTACTATCTCACTCGCATGATTGTAAGTCCCCACTTTGCGCAGATATTGTGGCGCAGGGATATCGCTCCGTCGTTGGGCAAAGAGAAACGCGCATTTACCTTAAGCTGGCTGGCAGCGTTAAGCGTGCTGCTACTTCTGTTGTGCACACCTTATGAAAACGACTTTATTGCCGGTTACCTGGTACCCGTTTTCTTCATCATCTTTACCCTCGGGGTCGGTAAGCTTCGCTATCCGTTTTTAAATCTCACTTGGGCTGTTTCAACGCTTTGCCTGCTGAATTACAACCAGAACTTTTTGCAAGGGGTGGAAACGGAATATTCGCTGGCATTTATTCTCGCGGTGCTGATTTCCTTTAGCGTTTGCCTGCTCTATATGGTGCGCATTTATCATCGCAGTGAATGGCTTAATCGCCGCTGGCATTTGCAGGCGCTGACCGATCCGTTAACGCTCCTACCCAACTTTCGTGCGTTGGAACAAGCACCGGAGCAAGAGGTGGGCAAGAGTTTTTGCTGCCTGCGCATTGATAATCTTGAGTTTATGAGTCGTCATTACGGCTTAATGATGCGCGTTCACTGTATCCGCTCAATTTACCGTACGCTGCTGCCGTTGATGCAGGAAAACGAAAAGTTGTATCAATTGCCGGGTAGTGAACTGCTGTTAGTGCTGAGCGGGCCGGAAACGGAAGGGCGACTCCAGCATATGGTTAACATCCTGAATAGTCGGCAAATTCACTGGAACAATACCGGGCTGGATATGGGCTATGGTGCTGCCTGGGGGCGTTTTGATGGAAATCAGGAAACCCTGCAACCCTTGTTGGGGCAGTTAAGCTGGCTGGCGGAGCAATCCTGCGCACATCATCATGTGCTGGCGCTGGATAGCCGAGAGGAGATGGTTTCCGGGCAGACCACTAAACAAGTGCTATTGCTGAATACCATTCGCACGGCGTTAGATCAGGGGGATTTGCTGCTCTACGCCCAGCCAATTCGCAACAAAGAGGGTGAAGGTTATGATGAGATCCTCGCGCGACTGAAATATGACGGCGGCATTATGACCCCGGATAAGTTTCTGCCCCTTATTGCTCAGTTTAACCTTAGCGCGCGTTTTGATTTGCAAGTGCTGGAATCCTTGTTGAAGTGGCTGGCAACACACCCTTGCGACAAAAAAGGACCGCGCTTTTCAGTCAATTTAATGCCGCTCACGCTGCTGCAAAAGAATATTGCCGGGCGGATTATTCGTCTGTTTAAGCGTTATCACATCTCCCCGCAGGCGGTCATTCTTGAGATCACCGAGGAGCAGGCGTTTTCTAACGCAGAAAGCAGCATGTACAACATCGAGCAGCTGCATAAGTTTGGTTTCCGGATTGCGATTGATGACTTTGGCACCGGCTATGCCAACTACGAACGGTTAAAGCGTTTGCAGGCTGATATCATCAAAATTGATGGCGTCTTTGTGAAAGATATTGTCACGAATACGCTGGATGCGATGATTGTGAGATCAATTACCGATCTGGCGAAAGCGAAGTCATTGAGTGTGGTCGCGGAGTTTGTCGAGACGCAACAGCAACAGGCGCTATTGCATAAGCTCGGGGTGCAATATCTGCAAGGGTATTTGATTGGTCGCCCGCAGCCATTAGCTGATTAACAGGCGTAAAAAACCGGGGAATTATCCCCGGCTTTTTTATGTATGGTCTTACAGCACCAGTGCTGCGATTGACGCAGACAGCACACTCACCAGGGTAGAGCCGTAAACCAGTTTCAGACCGAAGCGAGAAACCACATTACCTTGCTCTTCATTCAGGCCTTTAACTGCACCTGCGATAATCCCGATTGAAGAGAAGTTAGCGAAGGAAACCAGGAACACAGAGATGATGCCTTCAGCACGCGGAGAGAGCGTGGAAGCAATTTTCTGCAGATCCATCATCGCAACGAACTCGTTAGAAACCAGTTTGGTCGCCATGATACTGCCCACTTGCAGTGCTTCGCTGGACGGAACACCCATCACCCATGCAATCGGATAGAAGATGTAGCCCAGGATGCCCTGGAAGGAGATGCTGTAGCCAAACCAGCCAGTCACGGTGGCAAACAGTGCGTTCAGCGCGGCGATCAGGGCGATAAAGCCAATCAGCATTGCGGCAACGATAATGGCAACTTTGAAACCTGCCAGAATGTATTCACCCAGCATTTCGAAGAAGCTCTGACCTTCGTGCAGGTTGGACATCTGAATGTTTTCTTCACTGGCATCAACACGGTAAGGGTTGATCAGCGACAGCACGATAAAGGTGCTGAACATATTCAGTACCAGCGCTGCAACGACATATTTCGGCTCCAGCATGGTCATGTATGCACCAACGATGGACATCGACACGGTGGACATCGCCGTTGCTGCCATGGTGTACATACGATTACGGGAGATTTTGCCGAGGATATCTTTATAGGCAATAAAGTTTTCAGACTGACCCAGAATCAGGGAGCTGACGGCGTTAAAGGATTCCAGTTTGCCCATGCCGTTGACTTTGGAGAGCAGGAAACCAATTGCGCGGATAATCACCGGCAACACGCGAATGTGCTGGAGAATACCGATCAGTGCAGAGATAAAGACGATTGGGCACAGCACTTTCAGGAAGAAGAATGCCAGGCCTTGATCATTCATGCTACCAAAGACGAAGTTAGTCCCTTCGTTGGCAAATCCGAGCAGTTTTTCGAACATTTCGGAGAAGCCTTTCACGAAGCCTAAACCAACGTCGGAGTTCAGGAAGAACCACGCCAGTAACACTTCGATAACAAGCAGTTGAATAACATAACGGATACGAATTTTTTTGCGGTCGCTGCTTACCAGCAGTGCGAGAATCGCAACAACGGCAAGTGCCAGTACAAAATGAAGGACGCGGTCCATATTTGCTCCAAATATGAGGCAGGTTAAATTTCCGTGCACATTCTATGTAACATGGTTAAGGAAAACGAGATCTGACACACACTATAATGACGTCCTGTGACAAGCTTCAAAAATAGTGAGCTGTCATACATTTCTGCTATGTTGTGTATGGAAGCTGAAAGTTATGTAAATGTGCTAACATTAAACATAACCATAACATTCAAGTCATCAATCTTTTCGTAGTCATAATCCTGGTCTATCAGAGAAATCACCACAATCCATTTAAATGTATTTGATAATCATTCTCGTTTGACATAGCATGAAACATAGCAAAGGCTATGTTTTAGAGGCACAAGATGACGAACTATCGCGTTGAGAGTAGCAGCGGACGGGCGGCGCGCAAGATGAGGCTCGCATTAATGGGACCAGCGTTCATTGCGGCGATTGGTTATATCGATCCCGGTAACTTTGCGACCAATATTCAGGCGGGTGCCAGCTTCGGCTATCAGCTACTGTGGGTTGTCGTTTGGGCCAACCTGATGGCGATGCTGATTCAGATCCTCTCTGCCAAACTAGGGATTGCCACCGGTAAAAATCTGGCGGAGCAGATTCGCGATCACTATCCGCGTCCCGTAGTGTGGTTCTATTGGGTTCAGGCAGAAATTATTGCGATGGCAACCGACCTGGCGGAATTTATTGGTGCGGCGATCGGTTTTAAACTCATTCTTGGTGTTTCGTTGTTGCAGGGCGCGGTGCTGACGGGGATCGCGACTTTCCTGATTTTAATGCTGCAACGTCGCGGGCAAAAACCGCTGGAGAAAGTGATTGGCGGGTTACTGTTGTTTGTTGCCGCGGCTTACATTGTCGAGTTGATTTTCTCCCAGCCTAACCTGGCGCAGCTGGGTAAAGGAATGGTGATCCCGAGTTTACCTACTTCGGAGGCGGTCTTCCTGGCAGCAGGCGTGTTAGGGGCGACGATTATGCCGCATGTGATTTATTTGCACTCTTCGCTCACTCAGCATTTACATGGCGGTTCGCGTCAACAACGTTATTCCGCCACCAAATGGGATGTGGCTATCGCCATGACGATTGCCGGTTTTGTCAATCTGGCGATGATGGCTACAGCTGCGGCGGCGTTCCACTTTTCTGGTCATACTGGTGTTGCCGATCTTGATGAGGCTTATCTGACGCTGCAACCGTTGTTAAGCCATGCTGCGGCAACGGTCTTTGGATTAAGCCTGGTTGCTGCCGGACTGTCCTCAACGGTGGTGGGGACACTGGCAGGGCAGGTGGTGATGCAGGGGTTCATTCGCTTCCATATCCCGCTGTGGGTGCGTCGTACAGTCACCATGCTGCCGTCATTTATTGTCATTCTGATGGGATTAGATCCGACACGGATTCTGGTTATGAGTCAGGTGCTGTTAAGCTTTGGTATCGCCCTGGCGCTGGTTCCACTGCTGATTTTCACCAGTGACAGCAAGTTGATGGGCGATCTGGTGAACAGCAAACGCGTAAAACAGACAAGCTGGGTGATTGTAGTGCTGGTCGTGGCGCTGAATATCTGGTTGTTGGTGGGGACGGCGCTGGGATTGTAGTTGAATGAGCGTCGCATCTGGCACTATTGGCGGATGCGGCGTAAACGCCTTATCCGCCCTACGCGTTAAAGAGCCGGTTTGTAGGCCTGATAAGACGCGTTAGCGTCGCATCAGGCATTGTGCTCCATTGGCGAATGTGTTTAATGGCGGTGTCCATGTCCGCGGCCTTTTCCGCGATGATCGTCACGATCGCGCCAGCCTTCACGATAGCCACGCTCATACGCTTTACGCTTATCCCAGCCACGATGATAGCCATTATCATGACGCCACCAGCGGTTTTTGCGCCACTCATAATTGCGATGCCAGTAATCACGATCTCGCCAGTGACCACCGTCCCAGTAATTACCGTAATGATCGCGATCGCCAATTTGTAATTTGATTGATGGCAGTAGGGTGATTTCACCTGCGTTTGCTGCAAGCGGGGTAAATGCCATCAGGGCGGCCGCCAGAAACAGTGACCTGAACATTGTTATTCTCCTTCACGATCGAAGCCGTCAGCGGCCTGTTAACGCAATATTACGGGGAGGTAAAGCCCCGTATCATCGCCATAACTCTTAAATCATAAAGGAGAGCATTTTTTGCTAAACGTTATCGTGGGGGGGCTGTTGCTTCGGACGATTGACCATCATCATCGGCTTACCTGCTAATAACAGCCATGCCGGAAGCATGACGATACAGAGCAGCGGTAGCAATGTGGTATTGGGTACAACGACTGCCGCCATAAAAAGGCTTAACCAGCCATCGCGTGTTACCACCAGCACGATGCCGAGAATAGCGCAGGAAACGGTTATTGCCGCTGGAACGGCGGGGACGTGCTCATGCAGCATCAACCCTAATGCCACGCCGACGAACACTGCCGGGAAAATTCGTCCACCGCGAAAGCCACTGGCGGCAGCAACGACCAGGGCGGTAAGTTTAATCACCGCCAGCAAAAAGTAATCGCTGGTGCTGAAAGCCTGATTTGCCACCATCTGCTGCATCTCATCCAGCCCTTTAAACAGCGAAACTGGTCCACCAATAACCCCCAGAATACCGAGAATAAATCCGCCAATACCCAGCACGAGCACCGGATTTTTCATTTGATGCATCATCGCGTGCAACCGTGGTAAGCACCATACGGCGACCATCCCTGCTGCGATGGCAATCGCCGCGACAATTGCACCGCTGAGAATATCGGTCATTTCCATCTGTCCGTAATGCGCAATGGGCAGTGAAAAATGGGGATGGAAAAATAATCCGGTAGTAAGTGCACCAGCTGCTGCCGCCATTAACGGCGCAAAAAGACGATCCCATAGCGGAACTTCACTACTGCCATTTAAGGTTTGCGAAAATATCAACGCCGCCGCAACAGGTGTACCAAACAGCGCGCCGATGGTTCCGGCAGAGGCTAAAATAGTCCACTCCATTCGGTTGACGCGCGGTAACAGACGAGCGCCAATGGCAACCGCAAGGGCGATATTGACGGTCATGATCGGATGTTCCGGCCCCAGGCTGACGCCGCCAGCAAGACCGAGAATTAATGCTACGATAAGTCCAGGTAGCGCAGAGGGCGGAACCGGTGCGCCGATCAGCGGTTCACAGGCGGGGTCTGGTCCGGCATGACCCTGGCTGAAACGGATAACCAACCCCACCGCAATACCCGTTAGCGTTAATACACCGATGATCCAGAGGGGTGAATCCTGGGCTATCCCCAGAGTTCCCGGCAGTCGTTGCCAGAGCAAATTCTGTAATACCGAGGCGATTTTCATCACCACAATCAGAATAAGACTGGACGCAATCCCAATTGCCACGGCGGGGAGCGATAATAACAACATGGTTCTGGCTCGCGGATGGAGCATGTTCTATTCCTTATGCGGGGTCAGATACTTAGTTTGCCCAGCTTGCAAAAAGGCATCGCTGCAATTGGTGCTGAAACGATAAAGTAATTGTGTGACCCAGATCGATATTTACAGGGAGCCTGCCTTTCCGGCGTTGTTGTTATGCCCCCAGGTATTTACAGTGTGAGAAAGAATTATTTTGACTTTAGCGGAGCAGTTGAAGAATGACAAAGTATGCATTAGTCGGTGATGTGGGCGGCACCAACGCACGTCTTGCTCTGTGTGATATTGCCAGTGGTGAAATCTCGCAGGCTAAGACCTATTCAGGGCTTGATTACCCCAGCCTCGAAGCGGTCATTCGCGTTTATCTTGAAGAACATAAGGTCGAGGTGAAAGACGGCTGTATTGCCATCGCTTGCCCAATTACCGGTGACTGGGTGGCAATGACCAACCATACCTGGGCGTTCTCAATTGCCGAAATGAAAAAGAATCTCGGTTTTAGCCATCTGGAAATTATTAACGATTTTACCGCTGTATCGATGGCGATCCCGATGCTGAAAAAAGAGCATCTGATTCAGTTTGGTGGCGCAGAACCGGTAGAAGGTAAGCCTATTGCGGTTTACGGTGCCGGAACGGGGCTTGGGGTTGCGCATCTGGTCCATGTCGATAAGCGTTGGGTAAGCTTGCCGGGCGAAGGCGGTCACGTTGATTTTGCGCCGAATAGTGAAGAAGAGGCCATTATCCTCGAAATATTGCGTGCGGAAATTGGCCATGTTTCGGCGGAACGCGTGCTTTCTGGCCCTGGGCTGGTGAATTTGTATCGCGCAATTGTGAAAGCTGACAACCGCCTGCCAGAAAATCTCAAGCCAAAAGATATTACCGAACGCGCGCTGGCTGACAGCTGCACCGATTGCCGCCGTGCGTTGTCGCTGTTTTGCGTCATTATGGGCCGTTTTGGCGGCAATCTGGCGCTCAATCTCGGGACATTTGGCGGCGTGTTTATTGCAGGCGGTATCGTGCCGCGCTTCCTTGAGTTCTTCAAAGCCTCTGGTTTCCGTGCCGCATTTGAAGATAAAGGGCGCTTTAAAGAATATGTCCATGATATTCCGGTGTATCTCATCGTCCATGACAATCCGGGTCTTCTCGGTTCCGGTGCACATTTACGCCAGACCTTAGGTCACATTCTGTAAATCCTTCCTTTTATATCGGGAGGTAACTCTCCCGATAATCTTTTAAATCATACAGTTTATTCAATTTTTCTTTGTGTCCCCTCACAAGGCCGACCTGCGTCACACTTCCGTACAGCGGGATTAATTCTCCAGTAAATGCATTATTTGTCTGGTAACGGCGATTTGTTTTGCACGTTCATAATTTCACTCGTCAACTATCACTGAACGAGGAATTAACGATGAGTAAGAAACTGATTGCCTTATGTGCCTGCCCAATGGGCCTGGCTCACACTTTTATGGCCGCTCAGGCGCTGGAAGAAGCGGCGGTAGAAGCCGGTTATGAAGTGAAAATTGAAACCCAGGGCGCGGACGGTATCCAGAATCGCCTGACGGCGCAGGATATCGCCGAAGCGACCATCATCATCCACTCCGTGGCAGTTACCCCGGAAGATAACGAACGTTTCGAATCACGCGACGTTTATGAAATCACTTTGCAGGACGCAATTAAAAACGCTGCGGGCATCATCAAAGAAATCGAAGAGATGATTGCCTCTGAACAACAGTAATATTCGACAGGGATAATTGTTATGGCCATTAAAAAACGCAGTGCAACCGTTGTGCCTGGCGCATCCGGTGCGGCAGCGGCAGTTAAGAATCCGCAGGCCTCTAAAAGCAGCTTCTGGGGTGAACTCCCGCAGCATGTGATGTCAGGGATTTCACGCATGGTGCCGACCTTAATTATGGGCGGTGTGATCCTCGCTTTCAGCCAGTTAATTGCTTATAGCTGGCTTAAAATTCCTGCTGAGATCGGCATCATGGATGCTCTTGATAGCGGGAAATTCTCCGGTTTCGACCTCTCCTTACTTAAATTTGCCTGGTTGTCGCAGTCCTTCGGCGGCGTGTTGTTTGGTTTTGCCATTCCGATGTTTGCTGCTTTTGTGGCGAACTCTATCGGTGGCAAACTGGCGTTTCCGGCTGGTTTTATCGGCGGCTTGATGTCTACCCAGCCGACGCAACTGCTGAACTTCGATCCCAGCACTATGCAATGGGCGACCTCTTCGCCGGTGCCGTCCACCTTCATTGGTGCGCTGATTATATCTATCGTTGCTGGTTACCTTGTGAAATGGATGAACCAGAAAATCCAGTTACCAGATTTCCTGTTAGCGTTCAAAACCACATTTTTGCTACCGATTCTTTCCGCCATTTTTGTCATGCTGGCGATGTACTACGTCATCACCCCATTTGGTGGCTGGATCAACGGCGGTATCCGTACCGTGCTGACTGCCGCAGGTGAGAAGGGCGCGCTGATGTACGCAATGGGGATCGCCGCGGCGACAGCAATCGACCTTGGTGGCCCGATCAACAAAGCCGCAGGTTTTGTTGCCTTCAGCTTTACCACTGACCACGTATTACCGGTCACCGCACGTTCTATCGCTATCGTTATTCCGCCGATTGGTCTGGGTCTGGCGACCATTATTGACCGTCGTTTAACCGGCAAACGCCTGTTCAACGCACAACTTTATCCGCAGGGTAAGACCGCGATGTTCCTTGCCTTTATGGGGATTAGTGAGGGTGCAATTCCGTTTGCACTGGAAAGCCCCATCACCGCCATTCCGTCGTATATGGTCGGCGCGATTGTCGGCTCAACCGCAGCTGTCTGGCTGGGCGCAGTGCAATGGTTCCCGGAGTCCGCTATCTGGGCATGGCCACTGGTCACTAACCTCGGCGTCTACATGGCGGGGATCGCGCTGGGGGCAGTCATTACTGCGCTGATGGTGGTGTTCCTGCGTCTGATGATGTTCCGTAAAGGCAAATTGTTAATCGATAGCCTGTAAGAAGGAAAATCCAGATGACATTACTCGCTTCGCTGCGTGACTGGCTTAAGGCGCAACAACTGGATGCGGTGCTTCTCTCCTCACGGCAGAACAAACAGCCGCATCTGGGGATCTCCACCGGATCAGGCTATGTGCTGATTAGCCGTGAAAGTGCGCACATTCTGGTGGACTCGCGCTATTACGCGGATGTAGAAGCCCGCACGCAAGGTTACCAGCTGCATTTGCTTGACGCGACGCACACGCTTACAACCATCGCCAGGCAAATCATTGCCGATGAGCAGTTGCAAACGCTCGGTTTTGAAGGCCAGCAGGTGAGTTGGGAAACCGCGCACCGCTGGCAGTCTGAACTCAATGCGAAACTGGTTAGCGCCACGCCGGATGTGCTGCGGCAAATCAAAACGCCAGAGGAGGTGGAGAAAATCCGCCTTGCCTGTGGGATTGCCGATCGCGGTGCAGAGCATATTCGCCGCTTTATTCAGGCGGGGATGAGCGAGCGCGAGATAGCCGCTGAACTGGAGTGGTTTATGCGCCAGCAGGGCGCAGAAAAAGCCTCTTTTGACACCATTGTTGCCAGTGGCTGGCGTGGGGCGCTGCCGCACGGCAAAGCCAGCGACAAGATTGTTGCAGCGGGCGAGTTTGTCACTCTCGATTTCGGTGCGCTCTATCAGGGCTACTGCTCTGATATGACGCGCACCTTGCTGGTGAATGGCGAAGGGGTGAGCGCCGAATCTCATCCGCTGTTTAACGTCTATCAGATTGTTTTGCAGGCACAGCTCGCAGCAATCTCTGCAATTCGCCCCGGCGTGCGCTGCCAGCAGGTTGACGAAGCCGCGCGTCGGGTGATTACCGAGGCAGGTTTTAGCCACTATTTCAGTCATAACACCGGTCATGCTATCGGCATTGAAGTTCATGAAGATCCGCGTTTTTCACCGCGGGACACCACGACGCTACAGCCAGGCATGTTACTGACCGTGGAGCCGGGGATTTATTTGCCAGGGCAAGGGGGCGTGCGCATCGAAGATGTTGTGCTGGTTACCCCGCAAGGCGCAGAAGTGCTCTACGCCATGCCGAAAACAGTGTTGCTCACGGGAGAGGCATAATGGATTTATCGCTATTAAAAGCGTTGAGCGAGGCAGATGCGATCGCCTCCTCGGAACAGGAAGTGCGGCAGATCCTGCTGGAAGAAGCGGATCGCCTGCAAAAAGAAGTGCGATTTGATGGTCTGGGATCGGTGCTGATCCGCCTGAATGAATCGACAGGTCCGAAGGTGATGATCTGTGCGCATATGGACGAAGTGGGATTTATGGTGCGCAGCATCTCCCGCGAAGGGGCGATTGATGTGCTGCCGGTTGGCAATGTACGCATGGCTGCCCGCCAGCTGCAGCCGGTGCGCATCACCACCCGTGAAGAGTGCAAAATTCCAGGCCTGCTTGACGGCGACCGGCAGGGGAATGATGTCAGCGCCATGCGCGTGGATATTGGCGCGCGCTCGTATGACGAAGTGATGCAGGCGGGAATTCGTCCAGGCGATCGCGTCACGTTCGATACCACTTTTCAGGTTCTCCCCCACCAGCGGGTGATGGGGAAAGCCTTTGATGACCGCCTCGGTTGCTATCTGCTGGTGACGTTACTGCGCGAACTACACAGCGCTGAACTGCCTGCGGAAGTGTGGCTGGTGGCCAGTTCCAGCGAAGAGGTGGGGTTACGCGGCGGGCAAACTGCCACCCGCGCGGTGTCGCCGGACGTCGCCATTGTCCTTGATACCGCCTGCTGGGCGAAAAACTTTGATTATGGCGCGGCTAACCATCGCCAGATTGGTAACGGCCCGATGCTGGTGTTAAGCGACAAGTCACTGATTGCGCCGCCAAAACTCACCGCCTGGATCGAAACCGTGGCGGCAGAAATTGGCGTGCCGTTACAGGCGGATATGTTCAGTAACGGCGGCACGGACGGTGGAGCGGTGCACTTAACCGGTACTGGCGTACCCACAGTGGTGATGGGGCCTGCCACCCGCCACGGACATTGCGCCGCGTCGATTGCCGATTGCCGCGACATTTTGCAGATGGAGCAACTTTTATCTGCACTTATTCAACGTCTTACGCGTGAGACGGTTGTTCAACTGACGGATTTCAGATGATCTCCTGATTAACCCGGAGCGGTTATGTTAACGATTCAATTTCTCTGTCCTTTGCCTAACGGTCTACATGCTCGTCCGGCGTGGGAACTTAAAGAACAGTGCAGCCAGTGGCAAAGCGAAATCACTTTTATTAACCATCGCCAGAACGCAAAGGCCGATGCCAAAAGCTCGCTGGCGCTGATTGGCACCGGCACCCTATTTAATGACAGTTGCAGCCTGAACATTAGCGGCAGCGATGAAGAGCAGGCGCGGCGCGTGCTGGAAGAGTACATCCAGGTGCGCTTTATCGACAGCGACAGCGTTCAGCCTACGCAGGCAGAACTGACGGCGCATCCGCTGCCGCGTTCATTAAGCCGCCTTAACCCGGATTTACTGTACGGCAATGTGCTGGCAAGCGGCATCGGCGTGGGTACGCTGACCCTGTTACAAAGCGACAGCCTCGACAGTTATCGGGCAATCCCCGCCAGTGCGCAAGATTCCACCCGGCTGGAGCACAGCCTGGCAACGCTTGCCGAGCAACTGAACCAGCAATTGCGTGAGCGTGACGGCGAAAGCAAAACTATCCTCAGCGCCCATTTGTCGCTGATTCAGGATGATGAATTTGCAGGCAATATCCGTCGCCTGATGACAGAACAGCATCAGGGGCTGGGGGCGGCGATCATCAGCAATATGGAGCAGGTTTGCGCCAAACTTTCTGCTTCTGCCAGCGATTATCTGCGCGAACGTGTTAGCGACATTCGCGATATTAGCGAACAGTTGCTGCATATTACCTGGCCGGAACTGAAGCCGCGCAACAATCTGGTGCTGGAAAAACCGACTATTCTGGTGGCCGAGGATTTAACCCCAAGCCAGTTTTTAAGCCTGGATTTAAAAAATCTTGCGGGCATGATTCTGGAGAAAACCGGGCGCACCTCGCATACACTGATTCTGGCCCGTGCCTCGGCGATCCCGGTACTGAGTGGCTTGCCGCTGGATGCGATTGCCCGTTATGCCGGGCAACCTGCAGTGCTTGACGCCCAGTGCGGCGTGCTGGCGATTAACCCGAATGACGCGGTGAGCGGTTATTATCAGGTCGCGCAGACGCTGGCGGATAAACGCCAAAAACAACAGGCGCAGGCTGCCGCGCAGCTGGCCTATTCCCGTGATAACAAGCGTATTGATATTGCGGCGAATATCGGCACCGCTCTGGAAGCGCCAGGCGCGTTTGCCAACGGCGCGGAAGGTGTCGGGCTGTTCCGTACCGAAATGCTCTATATGGATCGCGACAGCGCGCCGGACGAGCAGGAGCAATTTGAAGCCTACCAGCAGGTGCTACTGGCAGCGGGCGACAAGCCGATTATCTTCCGCACAATGGACATCGGAGGCGATAAAAGCATTCCTTATCTGAATATTCCCCAGGAAGAGAACCCGTTCCTTGGCTATCGCGCGGTACGTATTTACCCGGAATTTGCTGGTCTGTTCCGCACTCAACTGCGGGCCATTTTGCGCGCCGCCAGTTTCGGCAACGCCCAGTTGATGATCCGATGGTTCACAGCCTCGATCAGATCTTATGGGTGAAGGGCGAGATCCAAAAAGCGATCGTTGAGCTTAAGCGCGATGGCCTGCGTCATGCAGAGACGATTACGCTGGGTATCATGGTGGAAGTGCCGTCGGTGTGCTACATCATCGACCACTTCTGCGATGAGGTCGATTTCTTCAGTATCGGCTCCAACGATATGACCCAGTATCTGTATGCGGTAGATCGTAATAACCCGCGCGTATCGCCGCTGTATAACCCGATTACGCCATCGTTCCTGCGCATGTTGCAGCAGATAGTTACCACTGCGCATCAGCGAGGCAAATGGGTAGGCATTTGCGGTGAACTGGGCGGTGAAAGCCGTTATCTGCCGCTACTGCTTGGGCTGGGCCTGGATGAGCTGAGTATGAGTAGCCCGCGCATTCCGGCGGTGAAAAGCCAGCTTCGTCAACTGGATAGCGAGGCGTGTCGGGAACTGGCACGTCAGGCGTGTGAATGTCGCAGCGCGCAGGAAATTGAAGCGTTACTCACCGCCTTTACGCCGGAAGAAGACGTTCGCCCGCTGCTGGCGCTGGAGAATATCTTCGTTGATCAGGCCTTTAGCAATAAAGAGCAGGCGATCCAGTTCCTGTGCGGTAACCTCGGCGTTAACGGGCGCACTGAACATCCGTTCGAGCTGGAAGAGGATGTCTGGCAGCGGGAAGAGATTGTCACCACTGGCGTTGGTTTTGGCGTGGCGATCCCGCACACCAAATCTCAGTGGATCCGTCATTCCAGTATCAGCATTGCCCGGCTGGCGAAACCGGTTGACTGGCAGTCAGAAATGGGCGAAGTCGAACTGGTGATCATGCTGACGCTGGGTGCTAACGAAGGGATGAATCATGTGAAAGTCTTCTCGCAGCTGGCGCGTAAACTGGTGAATAAAAACTTCCGCCAGTCGTTGTTTGCCGCGCAAGATGCACAAAGTATCCTGACGCTGCTGGAAACAGAATTAACCTTCTGACGTTAGCCCTGAAAACGGGCGCTGTACTCTCCCGGCGTCAGACCAAACTGACGCCGGAAAACGCGACAAAAATAGTCGCTATCCGGAAAACCGCAACGCTGTGCCACTTCATGAATTGACAGATGATATTTCTGCAAAATCATCCTCGCCTTCGCCATTCGCACCCAACGCACATACTCGATAAAACGCATCGTTCCATGCTGAGCAAACAGTTTTGACAGATGATTGGGCGTGATATTAAAAAACTGCGCCACGCTCTCGCGGGTGAGCGGCTGGGCATAATTATCCTGAACCCAGTTACAAATGCTGTGATAGAGAAAATCGCCGCGCGGCTGCGAATTGCCCGGCGGCATATTCACCACGTTACGGCAAAGATGCAGCAAACTTAACACCAGCGGCTGAATGATATTTTGCTCCAGCGGCGAACGGCTAAGATGGGTGAGGGCGGTAAGCATCGCTTCACCTTCACCGCGTTGCAGGCTGGGAAGCTGGATCTGGCGAGCAGGATGCAACAACGACGTGGTGCGGCTATCGTAAAACGATAACCCAAGCCAGGTCGGAGCGAACACCAGGCTTAACAGCATCACCGGTTTGTTGTTGACCGGTAAATTAGCCGCGCGCGCCGGAATAAACAGCATTTCTCCTTCCACCAAACGTTGCTGCTTTGCTTCCAGCAGATTGCCGTATTCGCCGCGCAGCACGATATCCAGACGGGGAAAATCAATACATAAACTGCCCACCGGCAACGAGGCAGGCTGGCTGGCAAACCAGACGCGCCCCAGTAGTTGCGGGTTAAGCACCAGGCCGCTGAACAGATCGGCGAAAAATTGTTGATCGGCGGGCAAGCCTGGTGCTTTCATGAAAGTTCCCGATTAAAGATGCATTAACTGGCGGAATTCTTTAACTTTGCTGCGGCTGACCGGCACTTCAAAATCCAGATCTTTCAGCCGCAGAATATAGGTGTTATTAAACCACGGTTCGATTTCGCGGATTTTGTTCAGATTGACACAAAATGAGCGATGGCAGCGGAAAAAATGCGACGGCGGCAGTTTGCTGCAAAATTCGGTAATGTTCATCGGCATTACGTAGGATTCACGCCGCGTATAGACAAAGGTCATTTTCTCGTGCGCTTCGGCGTAATAGATATCGTTAATTGGCGTGACGATTATTCGCTCATCTTTCACCAGATTAATGGTGTCATTCTCACGCGTTACCGTCGCGGCAGGCGTGCTGCTGGTCTGCTGTTGTTGCCAGGCCGCTTCCAGTTTTTGCAGCATCCCGGTAATGCGTGACTCCTGATACGGTTTGAGAATGTAGTCAAACGCCTCCAGTTCAAACGCTTCTACCGCATGTTCTTTCCACGCGGTGATGAACACAATAAACGGTTTATGGGCGAACTGGCTGATGTTTTGCGCCAGCAACACACCATCCAGCGACGGAATATTGATATCCAGAAAAATGGCGTCGACGCGGTTATGCTGCAAAAACTTCAACACGTCCAGACCGTCGTCAAAGGTGCCGACAATCTCCATCTGGCTGTGCTCTTTAATTAGCCAGCTCAGTTCCTGTTGTGCCAGGAATTCGTCTTCAACAATGATGACTTTCACAATATCACTCCGGCTCAAAGCAATAACGTAGCCTGTGAGGCGACTGGGGTGCGTTGGTTAGGAATGTAAAACGCAATTTCCGTTCCTGGTTCCAGGCGGCGGATATGCAGCCCCTCGCCATACAATAACTTCACGCGATGATGGACATTCAGCAGGCCAATTTTATTGCCCGGCATTTCATTCGCTTCGACCCGCTCAATCACCTTTGGATCGATGCCGTGCCCGGTATCCCGCACCGCAATGCGTACCCGATTGCCGCACTCTGCAACGCTGATGGTGACAACGCCTTTACCTTTGCAAGGCTGGATACCGTGGACAATGGCATTCTCCACCAACGGCTGGATCAGCAGGCTGGGAATGCAGCAATTCACCTCTTCATCAATATCATAGATAACCGTCAGCTTGTCGCCAAAGCGGGCCTGCTCAATGGCAATATAGTCTTTAATTTGATACAGCTCTTTTTTGATATCGATTTGCTCATCGTCTTTTAATTCAATGTTATAGCGCAGATAACGCGACAGATTAAAGATTAGCTGGCGAGCAGTATCCGGATTCAGACGGATTGACGATGAAATAGCGTTCAAAGCGTTAAACAGGAAATGGGGATTAATTTTGCTTTGCAGGGCGCGAAGCTCTGCCTTATTTGCCATTTCACGTAGCTGCTCGGCGCGTGAAACCTCCAGTTGCGTGGAGATGATTTGCGACAGACCAACCGCCATTTCCTGTAATGACGAGGTTATCTGATGCGCGTGGCAGTAGTAAATTTTCAGCGTTCCGGTCACAACGCCTTTCTCCCACAATGGGATCACCAGCATGGAATGAATCTCTGGTGTGCGGTGGGCTTCATCATTGTTTTTAATGATGATTTTTCCGTAATTCATCGCCTGACGGGTAGTCGGGCTAATGAAGTCATCGCCGTTCTGATAGTTATGTTCACCCACGCCAACATAGGCCAGCACATGATCGGTATTAGTAATCGCCACCGCATCGGCGTGAATGTCATCGCGAATAATTTCACAAACTTTGCGTAATGACTCGCTATTGACATGGCGAAACAGAGGTAGCGTTTTGTTGGCGATATCCAGCGCCAGCTTGGCCTGCCGCGCGGCGCTGGCCTCTTTTTCGCCCTCAACGCTTTGCACCAGAAGCACAATAAAGCCGATACAGACGCTGCCGAGGATCATTGGAATCCCGATTTTAGAGACGATATCGATCCCCAACGCGGTAGTTGGTGCCCAGACAATCACCAGAATCATGGTCAACGTTTCACACAACATGCCGCCGAGAATACCGACGCGCCAGCGCTGTGCTTTGGGGATTTTCAGGTTGATCCAGCCCGATATACAACCAGCCAGAATGCTGGTGATAAAGCAGGGGATCGCCGTCACGCCGCCGATATCAATTAAATAACGATGAATACCCGCAATCACGCCGGTAATGATGCCCACCCACGGGCCAAACAGAATCCCGCCGGACATCACCGCGATAATACGTACGTTCACCAGCGAGCCTTCTACGGGAACGCCGGACCAGGTGCTGAAGAGGGCGAACAGCGAGAAAATGGCGGTAACGGCGAGCAACTCTTTCGGTGAGTGTGCCGACTTGTGCAACAGTTCGCGAAACAGGCGGATACGGATGAGAAAGAACAGGCAGATAAGCATTAACGCTGCCCGATCGAAGACCGCCAGCAGCATGTTGAATATTTCGTGCACGGGTGACTCTGAATAAGGATTAAACCTCTATGATAGGTAACCTGAAGGCTGATGACCAGCAGGCCGTTTTTGAGGAAAAACCACAATTTTAAAAGGGGATTGATAGATAAATGGTGTATTAGCAATGCATCTCTTGATAATGCACTTCTGGTTAGTAAATTTATTGAAATTATTATGTTAATAAAATGAGTGGTAATTTTCTTGTTAGCGCAGATAAATTTCCTGTTTTTAAAGCAGAGTTCCTCATTTAACGTCATTAATAAAAATGTTCTAAAACGCTGGACAGACAGAAATTAATCAGGCTATTTTCAAAACAGCCACCATCGTGGCAGCGTCGCTCGGACGGTCCGGGCGCTAACGTTAATCTGAGGAAATTATGGCTGACACTCGCCCTGAACGTCGCTTTACGCGCATTGATCGTCTCCCGCCCTATGTTTTTAACATTACCGCTGAACTGAAAATGGCTGCGCGTCGGCGCGGCGAAGATATTATCGATTTCAGTATGGGTAACCCGGACGGTGCGACTCCGCCGCATATCGTCGAAAAATTATGTACTGTGGCCCAGCGCCCGGACACGCATGGTTACTCCACTTCACGCGGTATTCCGCGGCTACGTCGCGCCATTTCCCGCTGGTATCAGGATCGCTACGACGTTGAAATCGACCCGGAATCAGAAGCCATCGTCACTATTGGTTCGAAAGAGGGCCTGGCGCATCTGATGCTGGCGACACTGGATCACGGTGACACAGTGCTGGTGCCGAATCCAAGTTACCCCATTCATATTTACGGCGCGGTGATTGCCGGGGCTCAGGTACGCTCAGTGCCGCTGGTGGAAGGTGTCGATTTCTTCAACGAACTGGAGCGCGCCATTCGTGAAAGTTATCCGAAACCGAAGATGATGATCCTCGGCTTCCCGTCAAACCCAACCGCGCAATGCGTGGAACTGGAGTTCTTCGAAAAAGTAGTGGCGCTGGCGAAACGCTACGATGTGCTGGTGGTCCATGACCTGGCCTATGCCGATATCGTCTACGATGGCTGGAAAGCGCCGTCAATCATGCAGGTGCCGGGTGCACGCGATGTGGCGGTCGAGTTCTTTACGCTGTCGAAAAGCTACAACATGGCGGGCTGGCGTATCGGCTTTATGGTTGGCAACAAAACGCTGGTCAGCGCGCTGGCACGTATTAAAAGCTATCATGATTACGGCACCTTTACGCCGTTGCAGGTGGCGGCGATTGCGGCGCTGGAGGGCGATCAACAGTGCGTGCGCGACATTGCCGAACAGTACAAACGCCGCCGTGATGTATTGGTTAAAGGGCTGCATGAAGCGGGCTGGATGGTCGAAATGCCGAAGGCTTCGATGTATGTCTGGGCGAAAATACCGGAACCGTATGCTGCCATGGGCTCGCTGGAATTTGCCAAGAAATTGCTTAACGAAGCGAAGGTCTGTGTCTCTCCGGGGATTGGCTTTGGCGACTATGGTGATACGCATGTGCGCTTTGCACTGATTGAAAACCGCGACCGTATTCGTCAGGCGATTCGTGGGATTAAAGCGATGTTCCGTGCCGACGGTTTACTACCCGCCAGCAGCAAACATATTCACGAAAACGCGGAATAAACACCGACCTCAGAAATGCAAACAGGAGCCTGATGGCTCCTGTTTTTCATTGCACAGTTTGCTTTTAGATCATCAGGGCAAAAGTACCGGCCCAAACGATGACCATAAAAGAAATGCCCATAAAGAAATATTTCACTTTACATCTCTCCGCGTAATTACTGTTACGCCTGAATGACTTCATTACACCTGATACAGTGAGTTGACACCGGGCAAAACGACCTTAAAAGTCCTGTATTTTACCGTGGGCATCACCCCAGAATTCTGAGCTAAACTGCTCGAGACGGCGCTAATGTACGCCTAAAACTGAAACGAGACAAGAGGCATTTTCTTATTTACTTTTAGTAACTTACAGGTGTCTCATATCGGCGACAGTTTAATTTCTGACGGTAATAATTAGATGTTCAGCGAAGGAAAAAACCTTAAGAAAAAAGCCATAAAAACCATGAGGTTATTATGGCTTATGTGAGGAGGTAAAGAGTCAGAGCAGTTTGTTAAATGTATAACGACGATTCTCCCACCGGGCGCGTTTTAAAGCGACGGTGGATCCAGAGGTACTGCTCCGGTGCACGCATGATCTCTTTCTCGATAATCTTGTTCATATAGGCAGCGGCTTGATTTTCATCTGTCGGGTAGCCTTCCATCTCTGGGGTGATGAACAAACGATATCCGCTGTAATCCGCTTTTCTTACCATCGTTACGGTCAACATGGCTGCGCCAGAGAGACGGGAGAGAACATAGGTGCCATTGGTTGTGGCGACATTTTCTACCGCAAAGAACGGCGCGAAGGAGCTGCCTTTACGACCATAATCCTGATCGGGAGCAAACCATACCGCTTCACCTTTCTTCAGTGCACTGACAATGCCGCGCAGATTATTTCTGCCGATCATCGCTTTGTTAGAGCGCATGCGACCACGGGTCTGCACCCATTCCATCAGCTGATTATTATGTGGACGATAGGTAGCCATCATTGGCTGACAAAGTCCCATCACGCGACCGCCCAGTTCCAGCGACATAAAATGGACGCCGACAACCATTACGCCGCGATTTTGCATTTGTGCGCGTTTAAGGTTATCCAGCCCTTCAACATCAAACCATTTACGTACGCGACTGTCGGGCCAGAACCACGCCATGCCGGTTTCTACCAGCGCCATGCCGAGTGAACGAAAGTTTTCGGCAATCATCTTCTCGCGTTCTTCCGCAGAATGCTGCGGGAAGCAAAGTTCCAGGTTTTTACGGGCGATAGATTCACGCCGTTTCAGGAATGGTCGCGCCATTGCGCCAATACGCGTGCCGAGAAAGCAGAGAACAGGATAAGGAAGCTGTACCCAAAGCCAGAGTACACCAAGCCCAAACCATGTGAGCCAGTAGCGAGGATGTAGAAACTCGCGGGAAAATTTGCATTGTGGAAACATAGTTACCTTCTGTAGATACGAATTGTTGTATCGCAGAAGATTCCATGTCGACAGCGGTACACTCAATTGGTTGGGCCATCATGTACGACAATGGTTCCTGTAAAGAGTGTAAAGACTAGTCAGGACATAACCACGAGGAGCATGAATGCGGTGGCTCTACTTTATCACTGGCTGACTGCTTTCAGCTACTGATTATTAATCGTGCAAAGTAAAAAATTTTCCGCACGCAATAGTGTTGCATTTAACATGCTGTTTTCATTGATGCTTAGCAAAAATTGCCAGAGGTTAAGGATTGTCTTACTATTAAAGTGACTGAAGTTACAGGTTTTTTAGCGCGGCAGGAGGTTGAGCTATGATTTATTTATGGATGTTTCTCGCCCTGTGTATTGTCTGCGTAAGCGGCTACATCGGTCAGGTACTGAATGTGGTATCGGCGGTCTCTTCTTTCTTCGGCATGGTGATCCTCGCTGCACTCATTTATTACTTCACCATGTGGTTAACAGGCGGTAATGAACTGGTGACGGGGATATTTATGTTTCTTGCCCCGGCTTGTGGCTTGATGATTCGCTTTATGGTGGGGTATGGCAGGCGGTAGTGGGTCAGGATGGCTCATTTGGGCAGGTGTTCACATCAGCATCAGACATGATTGCTCACCTGCCATGTGACAGACGCTATCGCACAGGATGAATAAGATAACTCGCCTTTGTCGGATAAGTGGGCGTGGTTTCTTCTGTGAGGTTTAATGGTGGCGCATCTTCTCTCATCTTAAACAAAATCGCCTGTGATGGCTGAAGTTTTGTAGAGTGTGTGGTCGTCATCGCTGATGTTTTTTCAGTCTCTTTATAGCTCCTCTCACTTCCACCACCAGAAATGGAAAATGCAAAAACATTGCATGCCATAATAGAGACCAATAAAAATAAGCTAAAAAGTATTAAGTTTACTTTCATAGAAAGTTATCCTGAAAATGGTTCACTGAGAAAGTACGATGTTATGGCTGTATTTACATATAATTAATCAATATTTACATCGATATAATAAATGACATCTCTTTGTGGTACATAAGAATAGTTCTCTGTGACAGGAAGCATATTCCTACAATTGTAAGACTAAAATACTTCTTGCGATAATAACTACAACTGTAAGATAACCCTTTCAAAATGACCGTTGCTCTCTGATTTCTCATTTCATGCTCACCCAATATGATGGCGGCGTTTTCTAAAACTGTTAAAGAATGAGGAAAGTATGAAACGTTTAATTATGGCCACGATGGTCACAGCAATTCTGGCATCTTCAACTGTATGGGCTGCTGATAATGCTCCGGTAGCGGCACAACAGCAAACTCAGCAAGTTCAGCAAACCCAGAAAACGGCAGCGGCAGCAGAGCGTATCTCTGAACAAGGTTTATATGCGATGCGTGACGTGCAGGTAGCGCGTCTGGCTCTGTTTCATGGCGATCCGGAAAAGGCAAAAGAACTGACCAATGAAGCTTCAGCTTTGTTGTCAGATGACAGTACCGAATGGGCAAAGTTCGCTAAGCCAGGTAAAAAGACCAATGTCAATGATGACCAATATATTGTCATTAATGCATCTGTCGGAATTTCTGAGAGTTATGTAGCGACACCCGAAAAAGAAGCCGCGATAAAAATTGCCAATGAAAAAATGGCGAAAGGGGATAAAAAGGGCGCAATGGAAGAGCTTCGCCTGGCCGGTGTTGGTGTAATGGAAAACCAATATCTGATGCCGCTTAAACAGACTCGTAATGCACTTGCTGATGCGCAGGAACTGCTTGATAAAAAGCAATACTACGAGGCAAACCTGGCGCTTAAAGGTGCGGAAGATGGAATCATCGTCGATAGCGAAGCACTGTTTGTGAACTAATGCTGACAGGCAGTATATTGAGGTAAAGGATTTAACTCCCCCCAGCCGACAATTTTTTATGACCACAATACGACAGGTTGTGGTCATAAAATTATTTGGCACTCACGGTTCTATAAACTCGCATTTTATATTCCTCAAAGTAAACCGCAATAATCCCGTGTCATCACAAATTATTTAATATGATATATTTTATGGTACGCTTTAAAAAGTGTAATCATACCCTTACTTGTAAATCACCGGCGCTTCTTACAGTTGTAAGAATAACATCACAAATGTCGCGACTCTCTCTGATTACCACGAACCAATATTTATCATATTCTTCTTTTCGTCCTCACTACTTACCATGCAGAAAGGAATTGGAAGTAGCGATGAAATGATTTTCAGTACTTGATACAGGAATGTAAAAATATCGAGTGCCGCTACGATGATATTTTGCGGGTTATTTATAGAGGCGTTATGCCTTAAATAAACGCTAAATTAACACATATTTAATTAACTAATAGGTATTGCTATGTCAACTCCACTTCAAGGAATTAAAGTTCTCGATTTCACCGGTGTGCAATCTGGCCCATCTTGTACTCAAATGCTGGCCTGGTTTGGCGCTGACGTCATTAAAATAGAACGTCCCGGCGTTGGTGACGTAACGCGTCACCAGCTGCGAGATATTCCTGATATCGATGCGCTTTACTTCACCATGCTTAACAGTAACAAACGTTCTATTGAATTAAATACCAAAACAGCGGAAGGCAAAGAGGTAATGGAAAAGCTGATCCGCGAAGCTGATATCTTAGTCGAGAACTTTCATCCAGGGGCCATTGATCACATGGGCTTCACCTGGGAGCATATTCAAGAAATCAATCCACGTCTGATTTTTGGTTCGATCAAAGGGTTTGATGAGTGTTCGCCTTATGTGAATGTAAAAGCCTATGAAAACGTTGCTCAGGCAGCGGGTGGCGCGGCATCCACTACGGGTTTTTGGGACGGTCCGCCGCTGGTAAGCGCTGCAGCGTTGGGTGACAGCAACACCGGAATGCATTTACTGATCGGTTTACTTGCTGCTTTGCTGCATCGCGAAAAAACGGGGCGTGGGCAACGAGTCACCATGTCAATGCAGGATGCCGTATTGAACCTTTGCCGCGTGAAATTACGCGACCAGCAGCGTCTCGATAAATTGGGTTATCTGGAAGAATACCCGCAGTATCCGAATGGCACATTTGGTGATGCAGTTCCCCGCGGAGGTAATGCGGGTGGTGGCGGTCAGCCTGGCTGGATCCTGAAATGTAAAGGTTGGGAAACCGATCCTAACGCCTATATTTATTTCACTATTCAGGAGCAAAACTGGGAAAACACCTGTAAAGCCATCGGCAAACCAGATTGGATTACCGATCCGGCATACAGTACAGCCCATGCCCGACAGCCACATATTTTCGATATTTTTGCTGAAATCGAAAAATACACTGTCACTATTGATAAACATGAAGCGGTGGCCTATTTGACTCAATTTGATATTCCTTGTGCACCGGTTTTAAGTATGAAAGAAATTTCACTTGATCCCTCTTTGCGCCAAAGTGGCAGTGTTGTCGAAGTGGAACAACCGTTGCGTGGAAAATATCTGACAGTTGGTTGTCCAATGAAATTCTCTGACTTTACGCCGGATATTAAAGCTGCGCCGCTATTAGGTGAACATACCGCTGCTGTATTGCAGGAGCTGGGTTATAGCGACGATGAAATTGCTGCAATGAAGCAAAACCACGCCATCTGATATTAACGGGGGCTTCTGGCTCCCAATTTATAAAAATTTCGAGGTTATTAATCATGTCAGATCAACTTCAAATGACAGATGGTATGCATATCATCGTTGAAGCATTAAAACAGAATAATATTGACACTATTTATGGTGTTGTAGGTATTCCTGTGACGGATATGGCGCGCCATGCCCAGGCGGAAGGCATTCGTTATATTGGTTTTCGTCATGAGCAGTCGGCAGGCTATGCCGCTGCGGCAAGCGGTTTTCTTACCCAAAAACCGGGGATCTGCCTGACAGTTTCTGCGCCAGGATTCCTCAATGGTTTGACCGCATTGGCCAACGCAACGGTAAATGGTTTTCCGATGATCATGATTAGCGGCTCCAGCGACCGCGCGATCGTCGACCTACAGCAAGGTGATTATGAAGAGCTGGACCAAATGAATGCGGCAAAACCGTATGCCAAAGCAGCATTTCGCGTTAATCAGCCGCAGGATCTTGGCATTGCATTGGCGCGCGCTATCCGGGTCTCCGTATCGGGTCGCCCTGGCGGAGTTTATCTTGATTTGCCAGCAAATGTCCTGGCCGCGACGATGGAAAAAGACGAAGCGTTAACCACGATTGTAAAAGTTGAAAATCCGTCGCCAGCATTATTGCCATGCCCGAAGTCAGTCGCTAGCGCAATTTCGCTTTTAGCAAAAGCTGAACGACCATTAGTTATCCTTGGCAAAGGCGCGGCGTATTCACAAGCTGATGAACAGCTTCGTGAATTTATTGAAAGTGCCCAGATTCCATTCCTGCCAATGTCTATGGCGAAAGGGATCCTCGAAGATACGCATCCACTTTCTGCGGCAGCTGCGCGTTCGTTTGCCCTGGCAAATGCTGACGTTGTCATGCTTGTTGGTGCACGACTGAATTGGTTACTGGCACACGGTAAAAAAGGATGGGCGGCAGATACACAGTTTATTCAACTGGATATTGAACCGCAGGAAATTGACAGCAACCGCCCTATTGCTGTGCCAGTCGTTGGCGATATTGCATCCAGTATGCAAGGTATGCTGGCAGAGCTGAAACAAAACACATTTACGACTCCACTGGTATGGCGCGATATTTTAAATATCCACAAGCAGCAAAATGCACAAAAAATGCATGAAAAATTAAGTACAGATACCCAACCATTAAATTACTTTAATGCATTAAGTGCTGTGCGCGATGTATTGCGTGAGAACCAGGATATTTATTTAGTTAATGAAGGTGCAAATACCCTGGATAATGCACGAAATATTATTGATATGTATAAACCACGTCGTCGTCTGGATTGTGGTACCTGGGGTGTCATGGGCATCGGTATGGGCTATGCCATCGGTGCTAGCGTGACCTCTGGTTCTCCGGTTGTCGCCATTGAAGGTGATAGTGCTTTTGGTTTCAGTGGGATGGAGATTGAAACGATTTGTCGATATAACCTGCCGGTGACGATCGTTATTTTTAATAATGGCGGCATCTACAGAGGAGACGGTGTTGATCTCAGTGGCGCTGGTGCACCATCACCAACAGATCTGTTGCACCATGCAAGGTATGACAAATTAATGGATGCGTTTCGTGGCGTTGGCTATAACGTCACCACGACAGATGAACTTCGTCATGCTTTAACCACCGGTATTCAGTCGCGCAAACCGACCATTATTAATGTGGTCATCGACCCTGCAGCAGGAACTGAAAGTGGCCATATTACCAAACTTAACCCAAAACAAGTCGCTGGTAATTAAATACTGACATCGTCTCCTCTTGCCAACTCATTATGCGATGGTGAGGGGACCCTTATCGGAAATACTATTATGCTAACATTTTTTATTGGCGATTTATTGCCTATTATCGTAATCATGCTGTTGGGTTATTTTAGCGGCAGACGAGAAACTTTTTCAGAAGATCAAGCCCGGGCATTTAATAAACTGGTATTAAACTACGCGCTTCCTGCAGCCCTATTTGTTTCTATTACCCGGGCAAACAGGGAAATGATTTTTGCGGACACTCGTCTGACCCTTGTATCACTCGTGGTTATTGTCGGATGTTTCTTTTTCTCCTGGTTTGGTTGCTACAAATTTTTTAAACGTACCCATGCAGAAGCAGCTGTATGTGCATTAATTGCAGGTTCACCTACCATTGGATTCCTGGGGTTTGCAGTTCTCGATCCTATTTATGGTGATTCCGTATCAACAGGTTTAGTGGTAGCAATTATTTCTATTATTGTTAACGCAATTACTATTCCTATTGGTCTGTATTTGCTGAATCCTTCCTCAGGAGCGGATGGTAAGAAAAATAGTAATCTGAGCGCATTAATTTCTGCGGCAAAGGAGCCAGTTGTATGGGCACCTGTTCTGGCAACGATCCTGGTGTTGGTTGGGGTAAAAATTCCGGCAGCATGGGACCCAACCTTTAATCTGATTGCGAAGGCTAACTCAGGGGTAGCGGTATTCGCTGCGGGGTTGACTCTGGCTGCACATAAATTCGAGTTCAGTGCCGAAATTGCTTATAACACCTTCCTGAAGCTGATTCTGATGCCACTGGCGCTGCTTCTCGTTGGTATGGCATGTCATTTGAACAGCGAACATTTGCAGATGATGGTACTGGCAGGCGCATTACCGCCGGCATTCTCCGGAATCATTATTGCCAGCCGGTTTAATGTCTACACCCGCACTGGTACAGCGTCATTGGCTGTGAGCGTACTGGGTTTTGTCGTCACGGCTCCCTTGTGGATTTATGTCAGTCGACTGGTTTCATAATTAATCATGTTATTGATTTTACATAAACGCCGAAGTGTCTTTTCACCTTCGGCTTTTTTCAAGGCATAAGCAAATGACAAATAATGAAAGCAAAGGGCCGTTTGAAGGCTTATTAGTTATCGATATGACACATGTCCTTAATGGACCTTTCGGAACTCAACTTCTTTGTAATATGGGCGCAAGGGTAATTAAAGTTGAGCCGCCGGGCCATGGTGATGATACCCGCACATTTGGTCCCTATGTGGATGGACAGTCACTCTATTACAGTTTTATTAATCATGGCAAAGAGAGTGTGGTTCTTGATTTAAAGAATGATCACGATAAAAGTATATTTATAAATATGCTTAAACAAGCTGATGTATTAGCTGAGAATTTTCGCCCAGGTACAATGGAAAAACTAGGGTTTTCATGGGAAAGGTTACAAGAAATCAACCCGCGCCTCATATATGCTTCATCGTCAGGTTTCGGACATACCGGTCCGCTAAAAGATGCTCCTGCCTACGATACCATCATTCAGGCAATGAGCGGGATAATGATGGAAACAGGGTACCCTGATGCTCCGCCAGTGCGTGTTGGTACCTCTCTTGCGGATCTATGCGGCGGTGTCTATTTATTCAGCGGAATAGTGAGTGCACTTTATGGCCGCGAAAAGAGCCAGAGAAGGGCGCATGTCGATATAGCGATGTTTGATGCCACGCTGAGTTTTCTGGAGCATGGTCTGATGGCATATATTGCGACAGGGAAGTCACCACAACGCCTGGGAAATCGCCATCCCTACATGGCACCTTTTGATGTTTTCGATACTCAGGATAAGCCGATTACGATTTGTTGTGGTAATGACAAGCTTTTTTCTGCGTTATGCCAGGCACTGGAGCTTACGGAGCTGGTTAATGATCCCAGATTTAGCAGCAATATTTTACGCGTACAAAACCAGGCTATTCTTAAACAATATATTGAGCGGACGTTAAAAACGCAGGCAGCTGAAGTTTGGTTAGCCAGAATACATGAAGTTGGTGTACCCGTCGCGCCGTTATTAAGTGTGGCTGAGGCCATTAAATTGCCACAAACTCAGGCGAGAAATATGTTGATTGAAGCCGGGGGAATAATGATGCCGGGTAATCCGATAAAAATCAGTGGCTGCGCGGACCCGCATGTTATGCCGGGAGCGGCAACGCTCGACCAGCATGGGGAGCAAATTCGCCAGGAGTTCTCATCATAAATGTAAGATGTGCTGGTAAATAGCTCCCACATTTGAACATTGTGGGAGCCGCTATTTAGTCATTTTGCTGACAGAAAACAGCAATCTCCTGGTCCAGCTCTGCAATGTGTTCTTTTACAGAGTTCAGCAGCTGAAGAATTTCAGGCTTACTGTCATCTGAAACAGGTGTTATTTCTAACTGATGGCTAATATTAATCAACTTTTGCAAATTCAGGATGTTAGCCGCACCGTGGATGCGATGAATACACTGATGGAAAGTTCTATTATCGCCAGCTTCTAGTGCATGAAACGCAGCGGGTAAATCTTTATGTGTTTCATGCTGGAAAGTCATGAGAATCTCCTGCATCAGTTGTAGATCGTTCGCCGTATTATTTTTCAGGGCTTCGATATCAAGGTGGCGATACTGAGGTGCAATATGCGCAACCTGGTGTAACTGACTTAAATGTGTTTTCAGTACATCCAGGGTCAACGGTTTGAACAAACATAAGTTCATGCCGCAATTTAACCCTTTTTCACGTTCGTTAGCCTGTGCGTTGGCTGTAAGCCCCCAGATGGGTAAGGAAGAATTTTGCTCACGGAGTTTGCGAGTCAACTCAAAACCATCCATATTCGGCATATTAACGTCAGTAATAAGCAGATCATAATGTTGCATACTGACTTTGTGTAGCGCTTGCACACCATCAGTGGCTTCGTCAACATCATATCCTAATAGATTTAGCTGGCGTTTGAGTAATAGCCTGTTGGTCGGATGATCATCCGCGATTAATATGCTCAACTTTTCAGGTAGTGTGATAGGTTGTTCTGCTTTTGCCTCGACAGCCGCCACTTGTTGGGTAATTTCTACCGGGATTGTGATCGTAAATGTTGTTCCTATGCCTGGATGACTTTCTAATGACAAATCACCCTGCATGTTTTTAATTAATTCTTTGCAGATCATTAAGCCTAAACCAGAACCTGTTTGCTGACGACCTGCACTTGTTTGGCTATAACGTTTAAACAGTTGTTGTTGTTCTTCCTGTGATAATCCACTTCCAGAATCCATAATCGTCATTTTGATTACAGCGTGGTTGTCATCAATGTGACCCAGGGAGGTCGTAATTTTTACTGCCCCCTCGGTGGTAAATTTGAGAGCATTACTCAGTAAATTTGATAAGACCTGCTTAAACGCCTGAGGGTCGATCTTAACCAGGTAATGTTCAGGAAACGTACTGCTGCAACTTAATGCGATCGATTTGCTTGCAGCAATCGCACCGAAAGAGTGACAAGTGTTCTGGACTAAAGTAGGAATATCGACCCATTGTGGTTGAAGTTGATAGTTACCCGATTCAATTTTGTCGACATCAAGGATTTCACCAATTAAGCCGAGGAGTGATTGTCCGGTGGCGTAGGCAAGTGAAATCGCCTCCACCCGTTGTTCCTTGCTAAGACCAGAACCCGACAGAAGTTCCAGGAAGCCCATAATGGAGCTTATTGGTGTTCTTATTTCGTGACTCATTGTTGCCAGAAACTGACTTTTTGCGACAGTTGCATTGATCGCTTTATTTCTCTCTACTTCGAGTGCATGAATTAAATCACGCGTCTCGGTAATATCTTGCCAACCACAAATATAAACAGCATGTTCGCTGGCTGGCAGATTACATAATGTATGCCAGTGATTAATGCATCTTTTCTCGATGCCATTATCAATTTCAAATACCTGTGTGTATATTGTTCGGTTTTCTTTCGTCTCTGCTGTGACTTCATGCGTATTAGAAAAAACATCTTTAAAGGGTGATTCACTGTTTTCTAATGGCAACATTGCATTTTTGTAGTAATCAGCAGTGAAATAATGTTCAAATGCACTATTGTGACTAATGACATTACCTTGCCAGTTTACAACATAAGTTGGATTCGGTAAGGAGTCCGAGAGCGCTTTCCGGAATGATATTTGGTTTTCTAAATCACCCTGAATGACTTTACGACGACGAACTGAGCGTAACAGGTAGAATCCCCATAAAAGGCTACTGCCAACTAATAAAACGGATAATGTCGTAACAATATAAAATTGCTCGCTATAGAGGTCCCATGTGTCAATGGTCACATTGGGCATTTTAATCCATTTTTCGGTCAGGCGCAGAACTTCGCTTGGGGGGATTGCATTCAGTGCTTTATTAATAATATCCTTAAGTTCCGGTTCTCCGCGAGGAAAAGCGAACGAAAGCGATGCATTCGGAACGCCGGGAATAAGAAAATGATAAAGTTCATTAGGATAGTAATGGTCGATCATGTAACGCGAATTTAACTGTGTCGCGACCAGAGCATCAAGTTCACCTTCCTTGACCTTGTGAAATGCAGCGCTGGCGTTATCGACTTTTATCCACTCTACCTCCGGATACATCTCTTTTAATTGCGAATGAAGCTCATAATAATATGGAATGGCAACTTTCATTCCTTTTTTTAATGTTTGTTCACTGTCAGGCGCTTTTTGCATGACAAAAACGTAAGGCGTTGTTATGAAGGCTTCAGCAAATAAAACATTATTTTCTCTATCTTCACTATAAATAGCACCGGGTAATATATCCCATCCGCCGGGATTCAGCTGTGTTCCAGCATGGATATTGTGTGAAACGGTGATCGGAGAAAAATTTAAACCTGTTTGCAAGGTAATAATATTAAGAATGTCCCCCATAACGCCCCGAACCGAGCCATTTTCATCCGTCATAGAATAGGGAGGAGAGTAAGGATTTTCCAGCACCTTTAAATCGGGATGCTGCTTAATCCACTGTTTTTCATGTTCAGTGAGTTCTAATGGTTTGTTCAGAAAGGCCAGGTTTCCTGTATCAAGCCAATTTTGTGATACTTCATAGCGAACTTCATTTGTTAAAGCATCAACAAATCGATTGAGTACTTCATTAAGAACGACAGATTCTTTTCTGGTCAAGAAAAAATTATATTGACGCGGTGAGTTATAATATTTCACTACATTTAAGGAGTGAGTGAAATAGCGGGAAATCATACTGCTGGTAATGATGTTACTACCAATAAAGTAATCATTCTGTCCGGCTGAGACGGATGCTAATGCCTGATATAAATTTGTAAAAGAGATAATTGTTGCTTTTGGAAATGATTGATGAATTACCTCGTCAGGGGGATAATTTGCTACTCGAGCAATATTTACTGGTTTTGATGAGGTAAGCGGTCGCATTGAATCGTGAAGGGTGGTGACCAGCGCCGGAAAGGTAATTATCAGTGGTTTGGTTGCAGCAATGTCATCATTAAGAGGCGGCGAAGCAACTAAATGTGATAACACTATATCGACTTCACCTTCTTCCAGCGCGTCCATTGCTTTTTGATGATCGGCGTATTCCCGGAGTGTTAATTTGATATTTAACGCTCTTTTTAAAAGATTTAAATAGTCAGCATTAATACCACGAACCCGTTGCTGCGAATCGGTATGCAACAACGTAGCCGTTTGGGACTTATGTACTGCAATCACAAGATTTTTTTTGCTCGCTAACCAACGTAATTCCTTGTTGCTCAGACGTAGTGGATCAAGTGTGACACGGTTGTTACTACTGATGCCACGATATTCGATGTAATCTTCGTCTGCGAAACTTATGGTCGACCAAAGACCACAACAGAGAAGAAAAATATAGGGTAAAAACTTCATGTGGTTAGCCGATTTTGTTACGTTGTGCGAATGTGTAAAGATCCATCAGTGATTTACATTCTAATTTTTCCATCAGGCGACTTTTATAAGTGCTGACAGTTTTGTTGCTGATGAACATTTTTTCAGCAATGTCATTATTATCCTTGCCATCAAGAATATACCGCATGACACTAATTTCTTGTTTCGATAAGGAGTCGAGTTTTTGCTGGTCGGACGTTAAACTTCCAACAAACCGGTTGAGAGAGAAGGGGAAATAGCAGTAGCCATTTTTTGCAGCTTCAATAGCCGCAATGATATTGTTCATGCCTTCTTTTTTACTCACGAAACCATTAGCGCCAGCATCAGCACAATGTTTCCCGTAAAAATGGTCATTTTTAGCGGAGACGATAATAATAATTCCGCTATATTGGCGCTTCCTCAGCGTTTCTAACACCTGGATACCGTTAACTCCGGGGATATCGACATCAATGATGACGATATCAGGCTTAAGTGTTTCCACCCGCTGAACGGCACTTCCGCCTTCAGTCAACTCTGCTAAGATTTCAATATCGTTTTTGATCAATAAATTACGAATTGCTGCGATAGCAAGAGGATGGTCATCAATAATTATTGCGTTCATAGATTATTCCCTTTGCAATGAAGCATCTCCCTTCTCCCTGTAGTAATACAGACATAAGGCATCATCTCATTTTCTCAATAAAAATAAGAAAATTTGAGCTTCCTTTAAGATAATTCGACAAGTATACCATATAAATAGTCGGCATATATGAAATGTCAACAATAAAATCAGGGATTATACCGATGATTTATAGTTTCACATTAGCACTATAAGTCTTCTCACTAATCCTACAGGCGTAAGAATTGTATTGCAAAAGCCACGGTTTAGTCCTCTGTTGTTTTTTTTGCACCTCATTTAAATTAGGCCTCCAACGTTCCTGGGATAATGTGCAACACATGCACTGTGTTTGATATGAAGAATGAATACTCTTTTCATTCAATTCATAAATTTCATCTATGCGAAATGAGAGATAATAGTGGAACAGATTAATTCAAATAAAAAATACTCTAACAGAAGAAAATACTTTTCTTTATTGGCGATAGTTTTATTTATTGCGTTTTCAGGTGCTTATGCCTATTGGTCAATGGAATTAGAAGACATGATTAGTACAGATGACGCCTATGTCACGGGGAATGCAGATCCAATTTCTGCACAAGTCTCAGGTAGTGTCACTGTCGTTAATCATAAAGATACGAACTACGTTCGACAGGGTGACATTTTAGTTTCACTGGATAAAACTGATGCCACTATCGCACTCAATAAAGCTAAAAATAATCTGGCAAATATTGTTCGGCAAACGAATAAACTGTACTTACAGGATAAACAATACAGTGCCGAAGTCGCTTCAGCACGTATTCAGTATCAACAATCTTTAGAAGATTATAACCGTCGTGTGCCTTTAGCGAAGCAGGGGGTTATTTCAAAAGAAACGCTGGAGCATACCAAAGATACGTTAATAAGTAGCAAAGCGGCATTGAATGCCGCTATCCAGGCTTATAAAGCGAATAAAGCTTTAGTAATGAACACACCATTAAACCGTCAGCCACAAGTCGTTGAAGCTGCGGATGCAACCAAAGAAGCCTGGTTGGCGCTTAAACGTACGGATATTAAGAGTCCGGTTACCGGCTATATTGCCCAGCGAAGTGTTCAGGTCGGCGAAACAGTGAGTCCCGGACAATCGTTAATGGCTGTCGTACCAGCACGTCAAATGTGGGTTAATGCCAACTTTAAAGAAACACAACTCACGGATGTACGGATTGGTCAATCGGTCAATATTATCAGCGATCTTTATGGTGAGAATGTTGTGTTTCATGGCCGGGTGACAGGGATCAATATGGGAACCGGCAATGCGTTCTCCTTATTACCTGCACAAAATGCGACAGGGAACTGGATCAAAATCGTTCAGCGTGTACCGGTTGAAGTTTCTCTTGATCCAAAAGAACTCATGGAACACCCCTTGCGCATTGGTTTATCGATGACTGCAACTATTGATACGAAGAACGAAGACATTGCTGAGATGCCTGAGCTGGCTTCAACCGTGACGTCCATGCCGGCTTATACCAGTAAGGCTTTAGTTATCGATACCAGTCCGATAGAAAAAGAAATTAGCAACATTATTTCGCATAATGGACAACTTTAATGGCAATCACTAAATCAACTCCGGCACCATTAACCGGTGGGACGTTATGGTGCGTCACTATTGCATTGTCATTAGCGACGTTTATGCAAATGTTGGATTCCACTATTTCTAACGTCGCAATACCGACAATATCTGGCTTTCTGGGAGCATCAACAGACGAAGGCACCTGGGTTATCACCTCGTTTGGCGTAGCAAATGCCATTGCGATCCCTGTTACCGGCAGGCTGGCACAAAGAATAGGCGAATTAAGGTTATTTTTGCTTTCAGTCACTTTTTTTTCGCTGTCTTCCTTAATGTGTAGTTTATCGACCAATCTTGATGTGCTGATATTTTTTAGAGTCGTTCAGGGGTTAATGGCAGGGCCGTTAATTCCACTGTCACAGAGTTTATTATTAAGGAATTATCCACCAGAAAAAAGAACATTTGCTCTGGCATTATGGTCAATGACCGTGATTATCGCTCCGATATGTGGGCCGATATTGGGCGGTTATATTTGTGATAACTTTAGCTGGGGTTGGATATTTTTAATCAATGTCCCTATGGGGATTATCGTCCTGACATTATGCTTAACCTTACTTAAAGGAAGAGAAACTGAGACTTCACCGGTCAAAATGAATCTACCAGGACTGACCCTGTTAGTGCTCGGTGTTGGTGGCTTGCAAATTATGCTTGATAAAGGGCGCGATCTGGATTGGTTCAACTCGAATACAATAATAATATTAACAGTAGTATCAGTTATTTCTCTGATCTCTTTAGTCATTTGGGAGTCGACCTCAGAGAATCCGATTCTTGATCTCAGTTTGTTTAAGTCCCGTAATTTCACCATTGGTATTGTGAGTATCACCTGCGCGTATTTATTTTACTCTGGAGCGATCGTCCTTATGCCGCAGTTACTCCAGGAAACGATGGGGTATAATGCGATATGGGCCGGGCTTGCTTATGCGCCCATCGGCATCATGCCACTATTGATTTCACCTTTGATAGGACGTTATGGCAATAAAATAGACATGCGGGTGTTAGTGACATTCAGTTTTTTGATGTATGCGGTTTGCTATTACTGGCGTTCTGTGACATTTATGCCAACGATTGATTTTACAGGCATCATTTTGCCACAGTTTTTCCAGGGATTCGCCGTTGCCTGTTTCTTTTTACCCTTAACAACGATTTCGTTTTCAGGCTTGCCAGATAATAAATTTGCCAATGCCTCGAGTATGAGTAATTTTTTTCGTACCTTGTCAGGATCAGTTGGTACGTCGTTGACAATGACGCTGTGGGGACGACGCGAATCGTTACACCATAGTCAGTTGACAGCAACCATCGATCAATTTAACCCCGTGTTTAATTCATCGTCACAAATTATGGATAAATACTATGGTTCGCTTTCAGGAGTTCTTAATGAAATTAATAATGAAATAACCCAGCAGTCACTTTCTATTTCTGCAAATGAGATTTTCCGTATGGCGGCTATTGCTTTTATCTTACTTACGGTTTTGGTTTGGTTTGCGAAACCGCCGTTTACAGCGAAAGGCGTTGGGTGATGATAAAAGGAGGGGGTTATAGCGGGTAAGACCGGGGATCTTAAGTCTGCGCCATCGGCAGCATCGCTCACCCAGGGAAAGGATTGCGATGCTGCGTTGAAACGTTATTAACGGCCTTTTGCCAGATATTGATTCATCTCTTCTTCCGGCACCATTCCACCTCCCGTCGCCCACACCAGATGAGTGGCATTACGCAATTGTTCTGCGCTGAAACCGTGCATCTGTTGGTAACTTACTGATGCACACACGCGCTGAGGTCCGGCCATACCCGCCAGTGCTGAAGGTTCAAGACGAATACCTTCTTCCTGCGCCAGCCAGCCAAGCATGTCATACATGGTTTGATCGCTAAGGGTATAGAAGCCATCCAGCAGACGCTCCATTGCCCGCCCGACAAAGCCTGATGCGCGACCAACTGCAAGGCCATCCGCTGCGGTAAGGTTGTCGATACCAATATCCTGAACAGAAATCTGATCGTGTAATCCTGTATGGACGCCTAACAACATACAAGGGGAGTGCGTTGGTTCGGCAAAAAAGCAGTGAACATGATCGCCAAACGCCAGTTTAAGCCCGAATGCGACGCCACCAGGACCACCGCCAACACCACACGGCAGATAGACAAACAGAGGGTTATCAGCATCGACGATACGGCCTTGCTGGGCAAATTGCGCTTTAAGACGCTGGCCAGCGACGGAATACCCAAGGAACAACGTGCGGGAATTTTCGTCATCAATAAAGAAACAGTTCGGGTCAGACTGCGCTGCTTTACGTCCTTCCTCGACGGCAACACCATAATCTTGCTCATATTCCACGACCGTAACGCCATGGCTGCGCAGTTTCGCTTTTTTCCATGCCCGGGCATCAGCAGACATATGAACTGTCACCTTAAAGCCAATGCGGGCGCTCATAATGCCGATTGATAACCCCAGATTTCCGGTTGAGCCCACAGCAATGCTGTATTGGCTAAAGAACTGTTTAAACTCCGGAGAAAGCAGTTTGCTGTAGTCATCATCAAGCGTCAGCAACCCCGCTTCCAGAGCCAGTTTTTCTGCGTGTGCCAGGACTTCATAAATCCCGCCGCGTGCTTTTATGGAGCCGGAAATGGGCAAATGGCTATCTTTTTTCAGTAACAGTTGCCCGCTGATCGGTTGCTGATATTCTTTTTCCAGCCGTTTTTGCATAGCTGGAATGGCAACCAGTTCTGATTCAATAATCCCCCCAGTGGCAGCAGTTTCAGGAAATGCTTTTGCCAGATAGGGTGCAAAACGGGATAAGCGCGCATGGGCGTCCTGAACATCCTGTTCGGTCAGGCCAACATAAGGTAAACCTTCAGCCAATAAGGTCGTGCCAGGATTAAACCAGGTGGTTTCTTTAAGAGCAACCAGATCCTTTACCAACGGATACTGGGCGATGAGCGAGTTCATTTTAGCGTTTTCCATAGTACGTCTCTTTGCGCTTAGATGATAAATGACAGCAGGAATGTGCCCGCCAGAGCGACGACTGAAGCGATAAATGTCGCTGTCGTATAGTATTTAAATGTTTCATTGAGCGTAGCGCCGCAATATTGCTTCACTAGCCAGAAAAGCGAGTCCGTAACGATCGTGCAGCCAATTGCACCTGAACCGATAGCAATCGCAATAATTTCCGGGCTGATGTCGGGATACAGCGGCAGCACAATGATCCATATTTATATTTTCTTCTCCAGGTTGGCGATGCCAGTTGGCATGTTTTACTTACTTGCCTATATGGTTACTCGTTGGCGAGAACAGAGGCGGAATTGGGGACAATTGTCCGGGAATTATTGTTATTTTTTATTGTATTGCTGTGTCAGGTGATAGGGCGTTGGATCTCGCCAGTGACGTCTGTTTCTGCTACAGTGCCCGTTTTACGGCAAACGGCTTGGGTATGGCTTCATTAAAGGATGTCGCACGCCTGGCGGGAGTGTCGATGATGACAGTCTCCCGGGTGATGCATAATGCAGAATCTGTGCGTCCTGCAACGCGTGACCGCGTATTGCAGGCAATCCAGACCCTGAATTATGTTCCTGATCTTTCCGCCCGTAAGATGCGCGCTCAAGGACGTAAGCCGTCGACTCTCGCCGTGCTGGCGCAGGACACGGCTACCACTCCTTTCTCTGTTGATATTCTGCTTGCCATTGAGCAAACCGCCAGCGAGTTCGGCTGGAATAGTTTTTTAATCAATATTTTTTCTGAAGATGACGCTGCCCGCGCGGCACGTCAGCTGCTTGCCCACCGTCCGGATGGCATTATCTATACTACAATGGGGCTGCGACATATCACGCTGCCTGAGTCCCTGTATGGTGAAAATATTGTATTGGCGAACTGTGTGGCGGATGACCCAGCGTTACCCAGTTATATCCCTGATGATTACACTGCACAATATGAATCAACACAGCATTTGCTCGCGGCGGGCTATCGTCAACCGTTATGCTTCTGGCTACCGGAAAGTGCGTTGGCAACAGGGTATCGTCGGCAGGGATTTGAGCAGGCCTGGCGTGATGCTGGACGAGATCTGGCTGAGGTGAAACAATTTCACATGGCAACAGGTGATGATCACTACACCGATCTCGCAAGTTTACTCAATGCCCACTTCAAATCGGGCAAACCAGATTTTGATGTTCTGATATGTGGTAACGATCGCGCAGCCTTTGTCGCTTATCAGGTTCTCCTGGCGAAGGGGGTACGTATCCCGCAGGATGTCGCCGTAATGGGCTTTGATAATCTGGTTGGCGTCGGGCATCTGTTTTTACCGCCGCTGACCACAATTCAGCTTCCACATGACATTATCGGGCGGGAAGCTGCATTGCATATTATTGAAGGTCGTGAAGGGGGAAGAGTGACGCGGATCCCTTGCCCGCTGTTGATCCGTTGTTCCACCTGATATTATGTTAACCCAGTAGCCAGAGTGCTCCATGTTGCAGCACAGCCACTCCGTGGGAGGCATAAAGCGACAGTTCCCGTTCTTCTGGCTGCGGATAGATTCGACTACTCATCACCGCTTCCCCGTCGTTAATAAATACTTCCACGGATGATGTATCGATAAATATCCTTAGGGCGAGCGTGTCACGCTGCGGGAGGGGAATACTACGGTAGCCGTCTAAATTCTCGTGTGGGTAATACCGCCACAAAACAAGTCGCTCAGATTGGTTATCAATATACAGCCGCATTCCAGTGCCGAGCTGTAATCCGTAATGTTCGGCATCACTGTTCTTCAGCGCCCACTGCAACTGAATCTCAACTGCTTGCGCGTTTTCCTGCAAAACATATTTATTGCTGATTGTGCGGGGAGAGACAGATTGATGCTGCTGGCGTAACGACTCAGCTTCGTGAACCGGGCGTTGTAGAAGTTTGCCATTGCTCTCTGATAGCTCGCGCGCCAGCGTCATGCTGCCTGCCCATCCTTCACGTTTTGAGGGCATTGGCGATTCCCACATATCCATCCAGCCGATAACAATACGCCGACCATCCTTCGCTAAAAAGCTTTGTGGTGCATAAAAGTCATGCCCGTTATCAAGTTCAGTAAAATGCCCGGATTGTGCAAAAAGTCGTCCTGGCGACCACATTCCGGGTATTACGCCACTTTGAAAGCGATTTCGGTAACTGTATCCCTCGGCATTCATTCCCTGCGGGGAAAACATCAGATAATGCTGATCGCCAAGGCTGAAAAAGTCCGGACATTCCCACATATAGCTTTCACCCGCATCAGCGTGGGCCAGTACGCGATCGAAAGTCCATTCACGTAATGAACTGCCGCGATAAAGCAGGATCTGCCCCGTGTTGTCTGGGTCTTTCGCCCCGACTACCATCCACCATGAGTCGGCTTCACGCCACACTTTAGGATCGCGGAAGTGCATGATTCCTTCTGGTGGAGTGAGGATCACACCCTGTTTCTCGAAATGAATACCATCCCGACTGGTAGCCAGACATTGTACTTCGCGAATTGCATCGTCATTACCTGCACCATCGAGCCAGACGTGTCCGGTGTAGATAAGTGAGAGGACACCATTGTCATCGACAGCGCTACCTGAAAAACACCCGTCTTTGTCATTCTCGTCTCCTGGCGCTAGCGCAATAGGCTCATGCTGCCAGTGGATCATATCGTCGCTGGTGGCATGTCCCCAGTGCATTGGCCCCCAGTGTTCGCTCATCGGGTGATGTTGATAAAACGCGTGATAACGATCGTTAAACCAGATCAGGCCGTTTGGATCGTTCATCCACCCGGCAGGAGGCGCGAGGTGAAAATGGGGATAGAAAGTGTTACCCCGGTGCTCATGAAGTTTTGCTAGTGCGTTTTGCGCCGCATGCAATCGAGATTGCGTCATTTTAATCATCCTGGTTAAGCAAATTTGGTGAATTGTTAACGTTAACTTTTATAAAAATATAGTCCCTTACTTTCATAAATGCGATGAATATCACAAATGTTAACGTTAACTATGCCGTTTTGTGATCGAATATGCATGTTTTAGTAAATCCATGACGATTTTGCGAGAAAGAGGTTTATCACTATGCGTAACTCAGATGAATTTAAGGGAAAAAAATGTCAGCCAAAGTATGGGTTTTAGGGGATGCGGTCGTAGATCTCTTGCCAGAATCAGACGGGCGCCTACTGCCTTGTCCTGGCGGCGCGCCAGCTAACGTTGCGGTGGGAATCGCCAGATTAGGCGGAATAAGTGGATTTATAGGTCGGGTCGGTGATGATCCTTTTGGGGCGTTAATGCAAAGAACGCTGCTAACTGAGGGAGTCGATATCACGTATCTGAAGCAAGATGAATGGCACCGGACATCCACGGTGCTTGTCGATCTGAACGATCAAGGGGAACGTTCATTTACGTTTATGGTCCGCCCCAGTGCCGATCTTTTTTTAGAGACGACAGACTTGCCCTGCTGGCGACATGGCGAATGGTTACATCTCTGTTCAATTGCGTTGTCTGCCGAGCCTTCGCGTACCAGCGCATTTACTGCGATGACGGCGATCCGGCATGCCGGAGGTTTTGTCAGCTTCGATCCTAATATTCGTGAAGATCTATGGCAAGACGAGCATTTGCTCCGCTTGTGTTTGCGGCAGGCGCTACAACTGGCGGATGTCGTCAAGCTCTCGGAAGAAGAATGGCGACTTATCAGTGGAAAAACACAGAACGATCGGGATATATGCGCCCTGGCAAAAGAGTATGAGATCGCCATGCTGTTGGTGACTAAAGGTGCAGAAGGTGTGGTGGTCTGTTATCGAGGACAAGTTCACCATTTTGCTGGAATGTCTGTGAATTGTGTCGATAGCACGGGGGCGGGAGATGTGTTCGTTGCCGGGTTACTCACAGGTCTGTCCTCTACGGGATTATCTACAGATGAGAGAGAAATGCGACGAATTATCGATCTCGCTCAACGTTGCGGAGCGCTTGCAGTAACGGCGAAAGGGGCAATGACAGCGCTGCCATGTCGACAAGAACTGGAATAGTGAGAAGTAAACGGCGAAGTCGCTCTTATCTCTAAATAGGACGTGAATTTTTTAACGACAGGCAGGTAATTATGGCACTGAATATTCCATTCAGAAATGCGTACTATCGTTTTGCATCCAGTTACTCATTTCTCTTTTTTATTTCCTGGTCGCTGTGGTGGTCGTTATACGCTATTTGGCTGAAAGGACATCTAGGGTTGACAGGGACGGAATTAGGTACACTTTATTCGGTCAACCAGTTTACCAGCATTCTATTTATGATGTTCTACGGCATCGTTCAGGATAAACTCGGTCTGAAGAAACCGCTCATCTGGTGTATGAGTTTCATCCTGGTCTTGACCGGACCGTTTATGATTTACGTTTATGAACCGTTACTGCAAAGCAATTTTTCTGTAGGTCTAATTCTGGGGGCGCTCTTTTTTGGCCTGGGGTATCTGGCGGGATGCGGTTTGCTTGACAGCTTCACCGAAAAAATGGCGCGAAATTTTCATTTCGAATATGGAACAGCGCGCGCCTGGGGATCTTTTGGCTATGCTATTGGCGCGTTCTTTGCCGGCATATTTTTTAGTATCAGTCCCCATATCAACTTCTGGTTGGTCTCGCTATTTGGCGCTGTATTTATGATGATCAACATGTGTTTTAAAGATAAGGATCACCAGTGCGTAGCGGCGGATGCGGGAGGGGTAAAAAAAGAGGATTTTATCGCAGTTTTCAAGGATCGAAACTTCTGGGTTTTCGTCATATTTATTGTGGGGACGTGGTCTTTCTATAACATTTTTGATCAACAACTTTTTCCTGTCTTTTATGCAGGTTTATTCGAATCACACGATGTAGGAACGCGCCTGTATGGTTATCTCAACTCATTCCAGGTGGTACTCGAAGCGCTGTGCATGGCGATTATTCCTTTCTTTGTGAATCGGGTAGGGCCAAAAAATGCATTACTTATCGGTGTTGTGATTATGGCGTTGCGTATCCTTTCCTGCGCGCTGTTCGTTAACCCCTGGATTATTTCATTAGTGAAGCTGTTACATGCCATTGAGGTTCCACTTTGTGTCATATCCGTCTTCAAATACAGCGTGGCAAACTTTGATAAGCGCCTGTCGTCGACGATCTTTCTGATTGGTTTTCAAATTGCCAGTTCGCTTGGGATTGTGCTGCTTTCAACGCCGACTGGGATACTCTTTGACCACGCAGGCTACCAGACAGTTTTCTTCGCAATTTCGGGTATTGTCTGCCTGATGTTGCTATTTGGCATTTTCTTCCTGAGTAAAAAACGCGAGCAAATAGTTATGGAAACGCCTGTACCTTCAGCAATATAGACGTAAACTTTTCCGGTTGTTGTCGATATCTCCCTATCCCTCAACCGGAAAATAATAATACTAAAGTGCTTAGCCCTGCTAATAATCACCTAATCCAAACGCCTCATTCATGTTCTGGTACAGTCGCTCAAATGTACTTCAGATGCGCGGTTCGCTGATTTCCAGGACATTGTCGTCATTCAGCGACCTGTCCCGTGTATCACGGTCCTGCGAATTCATCAAGGAATGCATTGCGGAGTGAAGTATCGAGTCACGCCATATTTCGCTATCAGGATTCTGTGTGATGGTTACATCGCCCGGCCCAGGGCTGTTTAGTCATCAGCGCTTTCTGACAGTGCTGAGATTTCAACCTGTTGCAGTAAAAATGAGTAGATATAAGGCAAGTGTGCTGCCAAACCCATCTTTTACGGGGTGAAGGTAGATTTCGTATGAAGGGTATCTGGTGTCCCCTGCAGACATCTACTTGAGGCAGCAGGGGATTGATTGGAATGGTATTTTTTAGATGTGAGAAATATTTTACCCGCTATTTTACCCATTAGCGCGGCTTAAGAGCTTATTTTTGAATTCACAATGATCACGATATAACCATCTTGCTCGCCCGTGGATAACTTTGGCTTTAGGCAGGTCTCCGGACTTAATCCTGTCATAGATGAAGGTCTTACCGAAGCCAGTATCAGCCATGATGAATTTCAAATCAACCAGTGAATCAGGCTGTAGTTCGTGTTGCATGAGTGCTATCTCCGAATATGGAATCGAACCTGCAAATCAGGCAATAAAAAACCGCCATCAGGCGGCTTGGTGTTCTTTCAGTTCTTCAATTCGAATATTGGTTACGTCTTATTCGATGCGCACTCCTGGTATTTCGCCTTTTGATATTGCGAAGTCATAAATTTGCGCAGCACTATACCCATCTCGCATCCATGAATCTAATGCGCGAATAGCCTCGCTACGCTTTTTATCTTCTCTCTCATTTTTGATATCAACGAGGACATCAACGCAATTAAGGCAAATGTGGATTTTGTCCTTACATTCGATCATGGCGGCTTTACCATGATTTCCGCCACACAGTGAGCATAAATCTTCAGGGTCTGGCTGGTATTTCTGTAACGTTAGAGGGTTGAATGTTGAACAGGCCATAATCATCTCCATAAAACAAAACCCGCCGTAGCGAGTTCAGATAAAAGAAATCCCCGCGAATGCGAGGATTGTTATTCACCTTTGACGGCAAGTTGCAGGTTAGCCACGGTTAACCTCCAGTTGTGGTGCTGCCTCAAGAGCAGCCCTGTAACCAGCAGCATGACCGCGAAAGTTAGCAATCTCTGATAGCCACGCTTTAATCATGGCCTGAGTTGGCTCCTTCGGCACCATAACCCAACCATCCGGAGTTACCGGAGAGTTGCCAGCCTGAACAGTAGGCATATCCGGACCTTTGCGAATCGCCCTGGCAAGATCGATTGGGTCGTCGTATAACCAGTCACCTGTTTGCGGATGATTAGCCTCTGCCAGTTGCGCCGCCCATTCAAGGCCGTCTTTGTGACCTTGCAGATAGTCCAACGGCAACTCATCACGATTACTTACGGGTTCGATTTGTTCGGAATTACCGGACAACTGCATGGTACCTTCATTGGTGAGGGTACCATCTGCACCCTGAAGCATGGCTGCCCGGCACTCATCAACAGCCTGACACAGCTTGGCGCGGTGATGTCCAGCCATAGTCCCTTTGTTCCAGTCATGCCCCATTGTCATGCCGTAAGCATGGTGGAGAAGGCGCTTGAAACACTCAGGCACAGCTACCGGCGCTGGAGGGGCGGTGTAGAGCGGCATTACCTCAATATTGAAGATATCCCCCTCGCTTGGACACGCCTCTGCGCTACCGTAAACCCAAGGGTGAACGACTCCGTTACGCTTGTTGATTAATCTGTGCGCCCACGCCACAGGCTCCGCTTCGAGCGATGCCAGCGCGATACGCGCATTATTAATCAGGAGGCTATCAGCAGGAGATAAAACAACATGAGCGTTACCCTCCGCATCAATTTCAGAATTCGTAATTTTTCTGAACAGTTTTGCCAGTTCTTTGGTAATAGTGCTCATGGGTTAGTCCTCACCTTTCTGTTGCACTACCGGAACCGATAAATCGACGCACCAGGAGATAACGCCGAATTGATCATCGTTCTGCGCTTCACCCCAAACGTAATATTTTGATCCTGGCCGACCCATTGCCGGGTCAAATACTTCTATGCCGCGTTCTGCCGTTAACGACATCAGAATCTGATGCAGGCCGCCTTTGATGTTCAGTGACGGAACGGTCAGGAAGTAAATAAACCCGTAAAGCAATTCGGCCTTGCGCTGGCTTCCGTAAAAATACGGGATTTTGTAATAATCCAGCGCGTCGTCGAGCCAGTCTGTTTTGTCGTGGAATTTCTGATGCCAGCGTTCCACTACCTCATCGACAGGTTGACCGGCAACCATTGCAACGCAGGTAGCCATGCAGGTGTTAAATGTTGGCTGCATTTGATGTTGAAGCATCACTCCCCCTTACCGATGCCAGCGGCTGGCATATCGCACATGTTAGTTGGATGCGGGTTCTCGCGAATAATCCGCGCCATTCGAGCCGCAGGGGTTTCTGTTTCTTCGTTGAACTCGCGAATTACAGCAGCCAACTTGTCAGCGTCAGCAGGCGATATATCGCCATCAATAAACATCACTGGCTTACACTTATTCGCTTCCAGCTCAGCAATCCGCTTCTCTGCGGCTTCCAGTTCATCCAGCAGTGCCAGAATTACATCTGGCACACACAACCTGAAGAACAGCTCATCGGCGTTACTGTTATCACCAATAAATCCGTACTCCATGTTTTTATGGTCTGTACGTAAGACCAGAGACCCATCATAACCATGGCATTCGTATTTGATGCTACCGCTTCCGTCGATACGGTCACCGACGCGGCCAGGAGTGGCCTTCTCAGCCGCTTCACGCAGTGCCTGTTTGTTGATGTTGCTCATTGGGCTGCTCCTTCGTAACCGATGGCTTCTGCAATTTCAGCAAGTTTTTCTGCGCTTTCATCAATCGACTTATTCATCCAGTCGAATGACACTAGGCGTTCATTTTCGATAACGCCGATATTGAAATCATCGCTACCTTGCTGTTTGAATCCATGCTTGATGGCCTTATCGCGCTTATCGAAGTCAACGCCGTCTGTCGTGTATTCAACTCCATGGCCTTTCTCGTTGCACCACCAGTACTGCTGAATAACGATGTATGATTTTCTCATGACTGCACTCCTTTGCGAATTTGGTAGGCATGGACGCGCATTATGTCGATTGCCTTCGATGTGACAGGATGCTGATGGTTCATCATCGCAATGACTGTGTTAATCGCTGAATCCACACCCTGCGCCCGCACTTCAGCCAGAAAAGCATCGGTGGCCGGGGTTTTGTTATCTGACTCCAGCCACTGGTTGTAGTAATAATCGAACATGCCAGTAGGATAACCACATCCGCTGTGCACGTGGTCTTTCATAGCAGAACCACACATGCAGTAGTCATTGTCAGTATTACTAATGATGTCGATAAGTTGCTGTGTCCGTTGCTTCAACATCGCATTCTCCGCCGCCAGCGCCGAAAACTTCTCGTGTGCCAACTTAACAGCTGCATCAGCCTGCTTAATTGACTCAGTCGCTTTCTGGTGGTCTTCGGCCAGCCCTGCTAAATCAGCCTCCAGTTCGGCTAGGCGTTCATTTAATGCATCTCGTTCATCCAGTAGAGCCAGCACAACCTGAGGTGTTACTTTCATACGAAATGCCAGCAATTTTTGAGGCGTTGCTACTGTTTCAATTGCTACTGCTGCCTCACGCAGTACCTGATAGTCAATCTTGCTCACTGGTTGCCTCCTTTGCGCCACATCGCATTCAGATATTTGTTGTCGTTAACAGAACCGAAACTATTTCTCTTAAGCAATTCCTCTCTCGATGGCATTGGCTTTACGCGTTGGCGAATAATCATTTCTGCCGGAAGAATGCCGGGATTGTATGCAAGTCCTCTCATGGTAAATTCCTCAGTCATTACTGATAGCGCCATAGCGTGAGCGGTAATTACGCAGGCGAGGGTCGATATATTCAGGGAAGTGGGTATATGTGGCTTTGCGGAATGGTCGGATTGATGTCTGGTAAATTCGCTCGCGTTCTTCTTTCTCTGCAAGCCATATACAATGGCGAAATTCCTTTTCATCTTTCGTTTCCTGCGGTAGAGACATTATCTGGTCGTAGTTTTTTCTGAATTTATCCAGCACCTCCAATACGGAATTGCCGGAACAGCGGCGCGGGTCATCTGCACCATACTGAGGCGCTGGCATGATTTTCTCCTGATTAAATTGCGTGAATAGCGTGACGAGGGAAGGGGAGAGTTACTGGTGCAAAGGGTATATCGTCGTCAAAATCCATCGGAGGTTCGTTGTGTTGTGCTGGTGATGATTGCTGCTGTGGCTTCTGTGATTGCCTGCTGGCTGCTTGTTGTTTGCTGTCGCCAATGCCGCCAAGCATTTGCATCACGCCATTAATTCCGACATGAACCTCGGTTGTGTAACGGTCTTGCCCTGACTGGTCTTTCCACTTTCTGGTTCTCAGCATTCCCTCGAAATAAATCTGATCACCTTTTTTCACATACTGCCCCACGACCTCAGCCAGTTTCCCGGATACAGCAACACGATGCCATTCAGTCAATTCCTTTTGCTCGCCAGTATTTTTATCTCGCCATTGTTCTGACGTTGCTATTGTCAGGTTAGCGAACGCTGTTCCTGATGGTGAGTATCGAACTTCCGGGTCTTGTCCTACCCGACCAAGGATAATCACCTTATTTACGCCTCTACTTCCCATTTATGCCGCCTGTTTTAGTTCGTTAACTCTGATGTTCATTACCTGAACGCATTTAGCCTGCGCCTCCTCGTTGCCAGCCATTAATTGCCAGTCACGCTGATAACGCTCGATGAGTTTTTTCTTGTCAGTTTCTGTTGATGCATAATCGCTGAAGTCTTTCAGGATTTGTTCGCAGTCAACCGATGGAGATTTCTGGTTGGTATTTTCTGGTGATGGTTTTTTATCTGATGCTGGGATTGCCCATCCCGGCAGCGATGGAGGGAGCCAGTAAAATCCTGTTCCATCCTTCAGTTTTGCCCTGTGCCACCCCTGCTTTTTATCGAGAGATGTTTGTGCGAAACCTTCCTCAAGGTTATACAGATACCGACCGATTCCCCACTGAACGGCAGCGCGCTTCATTGCACCGGAACGACCACCTTTGACGGCTTCTACCTGCGTGTTTTCAGCAGCATCCCATTTGGTTACCCATTCGGAATCAATCTTGATTGATATGCCGCATTCAACTCCGCCGTTGTTGGGAATATCGCGGTATTCATTGCGCCATCCTGCTTTGCCACAAACATCGTCCAGGCGTTTCATGATTGCCCTGTTCGTGACATAAGCCAGCACCATAGCCCACACTTTGCCATCGCGTGTTTTACCGCTTTGCTGTATTCGCCATTCAATATCTTCAGGGCTGAATGGCTCATCGAATTTATTCAAATCCATAATTCACCTCAGAATGGACGCGGCCCAAGGAAATAACGCTGATTTAATACTTCGACTCGGGACAAATTAAGGCATACCCGCATTCCTTCGCGGTCACCATTATGGCGATACCAGAGAGCTTTCTGCGTGTACATGCGTCTCTGTAACTTGCTCTCCTTCACTGTGGTTGCAAGTGACATGAATATCTCCTTAGTTACCGATTAATTCTTTCATCTGACGAATGAATTCTTCGTCTGACCAGTTATCTGTAAAACTCATTTCCTGCGATACCACGGAATGTTGATAGCTGATTTCATCGCTTTATTTGCTTCAAGCCACATTTTGGAATCACCAATAAATCTTGCTATTACTGCTTTGTTTTGTGCTGCACGAAGCATCTGGTGATTGATGGCTATTTCATTGCGCATAATAAGACCTCAACTCTTTTCCATCCGTCACGTAATTTACGGGTGATTCGTTCAAGTAAAGATTCATTTAATTGGAAGGCACCCATGCGAGCTCCTCCCGCGATTGCGTAAATCATGGGTGGTTCCTTATGTTGGTTTTATTAGTAGGTTATTTTTGTTGCGAATACTTCGCCTTTTACGATGGCTGTTATGATATTTTTAGCAACATCTTCTGATGCACCAACCTTGATAATGTCAGCAAGTATTTTGTTATTTACTTCTTTCCGGTGAGCTTTATCCTTTGCTCTACACTCTTCTTCTTCCTTGATTCTTTTTTCTTCTGCTATTCTGGCTTGCTCTTTTGCTTCAGCCTCGCGCCGGATTCGTTCAGCCTCCTCCTGTGCTTTTCGGCGTTCTGCTTCAATTGCCGCCTGCTTTTCTCTTTCAGCTCGTTCTGCTGCCTCTTTTGCTTCGCGCTGTGCTCGTTGCTCGGCTTCAATACGTTCACGCTCTGCACGTTCCGCTGCGTCCTTAGCTTCTGCTTCTCGCCTTGCTGCTGCTTCAATTTCGGCTTTTGCCTTTGCTTCGGCTTCTGATCTGGCTTTCTCTTCAGCTTCTCTTTTTAAGCGTTCTTCATGCTCTCGCTTTTCCTGCTCCGCTTTGAGTCTTGCCTCTTCTCTTTGGCGGTCAAATTCGCGATCCATCAAAATCGCTATTTCATGGTCAGACTCAATTTGCTTTGCGAGAGCTTCAGCTGCTGCCTTAGCTTCTTCTTCGGCTTTAATCCGTGTCTGTTCCTCCTCATAATCAGTAAGAGGCTGGCGTGCCTTGGATTTCAGCTCATCAAGGCGATCACGCACTGTCTTGCGGTTGGCATCAATTAGCTTTGGAATTTCCTTCAGTTCAGCAACAAGGTCTTTTCCAAGACCATCGAGATATGTTTTCGTCTGCGCAACTTTATACGCCAGAGAAGCGATCTCCTTTCTGCCCTTTGCCGTTGTGATATCAGGCACAAAGGACATAACTTCACGTTCAACCTTTTGAAGGATTTCTTCAATCTGGTCGGCAGACTGAAATACAGTCATTGCATTTGCTTTTTCAATAACAACTAAATCTGTTACTTCACTCATATATCCTCCATCAAAAAAATCGCCCTCACATCGGAGGGCAAAGAAGATTTCCAATAATCAGAACAAGTCGGCTCCTGTTTAGTTACGAGCGACATTGCTCCGTGTATTCACTCGTTGGAATGAATACACAGTGCTTATTCGTCATGCATTTCAGGTAATTCTTCGTATTCGACTCCCCATACGAGTTTACACCAAGTGACTCGCTCATATCTTTTACAAAAATCAGACCACATAACTTGTGTTCCATCATGGTTTGTTATTACTTCTGTAATATCACCAACACTAACAAAACTGGTATTAGAAGCAGTTATTTTTACTTTCATTACTTATCCCCAAGAGCTTTTCTGATTGCTGCGAGACCTTTATTAACCGCTCCATACCATTCTGGATATGTTGTCGTTGTTCTATTTTTGGTTTGCTTAAGTAATAACTGAAGTGCTTCGAGAAGGTCAGGAGCTGCTGCTATCAGTAGCGCATCCTCCCTTTCATTTCTTGTTGCTGCTTCAATGTATGTGTCACCAATCGTCACACCATGGAACGTAGTCATCATCTCGTTGACGTTTCTAACCGTGTACTTCCATTTACCAGGCGTACCCTTAAACTCTTTCATATCCACCTCTGTTGTTTATGCCAAAGCAAATTTAACCATCAACAAACTCTTCTGGTAATTTATCAACCAGTTGATGACTTATTATCAGCCATTTGCCATCCTTCGTTTCGTATGCATATTTCTGGTCTTTTATCATCATGTGTTCGGCTACTGCCCTAACTGCCTGATCGGTGACATCTTCTCTCTTTCCTACCCACATTCCTTTTTCAGTGTTTAATGTTCCTTGAAAAATACGACCGCTTAATGGGCTTGCGCCCATAGTTTTTACTCTCATGTATCAGCTCTCAAATAAGTGGTTTGCTGCCTAATTTTATTTTCTGGCGACCAACACAAGTCAACCCCATTTCACTACGTGGCTTGCTGTAATAAATTCGGTTAGTTCAGGCAATAAAAAACCCGCCGGAGCGGGTCTATTTCTGATGAGAAAGAGAGTTCATAACGGACTTCGCTTCATTCCATTTTTCAACAGCAGCTTCATGCTGCTTAATTAATGAAGCCACTGAATCGCATAGGCCATTTTTAATCCAGTGACGATGCATGTTGCAGAGCCGATCATTAAGTCTTACAACCTCGTCCTGCGCAGCAACCACAATTCTTCGTGCTTCTTGGTATGTCACTGCCTCACCTCATAAGTTAATTAACGCGCCGTAACCGATTTTCTGCTGCGATGTCCAGTGGCGTAAAGCGCCACATCCGGCAATCATTGCCGCCGCTCGTATTGCCCACACCATTGATTCTTATCAATAGTCGCAGTCATACGGATAGTCCTGGTATTTTTCCATCACATCCTGCGGATGCTCTTCGAACTCTTCAAATTCTTCTTCCATATATCACCTCAAATAAGTGGTTTGCCGCGAAAGTAAATACGCTTAAGTTACCTGTTATTTATCCCACCAAGTTCCGTATCTATCTATCCAGTTACACCAATCATCGACACTCCATTTTGTTGTGTCGCATTTTGGCAACTGGCATGAATATCTACCTTCTTTGTAAAGTCGGCGTTTGACTTTCTTGAGCATGACCACCTCAATCGTAATAAGCTGGAATTGATTTTCCGCGTTGCTTCTGGCGACCAACACAAGTCACCTCGCCGTCAGTTGTTTTGATTTCCGGTAGCCTGCCGCGTAAATGGCTACGTTTGGAAGACATACACCAGTTTCTGGTTGCTTATGTCCAAACTCATTCGCGTACACAATGGCCGCTCGCTCCAGATTGCGTCTGTATTCTTTCTGTTGCCAGATCACGTCCTGTGCCATGAACTTAATTGGCTTAGCGTCTTCTATGCGCTCAGGCGTTTCGTGAGTACCTTTAGCCTGAATCTGCGCTCTGCTTAGAGTAGGGCGGTGTAATACTTCTGAGCTTGCCGTAATCTCATTCTGGAGCGCTGCACGACGCTCACGACGACGACCTGATGCTGAGCCATTGAAAGCTGTTCTGCGTGTCATAGTGACCTCCTGATGAACTTTGGTGATGCAATGGCCGGTGCTTATCTTCGGCTTGCCTCAACGGGCTGCATTTCATCGCATCCCAAAGTTCACTTTGGTTATTAGGCTTTTCAGCCTCGTAGATTCATCTCTGAATCGTTGTATATTCACCGCCCTGGTGAGTAGTGCGTCCTGCTGATGGCTAAATAGTACGATGTGTACTTTATTGAGTCAATACAAAATGTTCTAAATATGATTAGTTTTTTATAACGTTTTGTATTTTATGGGGTTATATTTTGCAGGGGGGTGTGGCTTGGAAGGTGATCGAGAGATCTGAATTGCGATGTTTAGTGAGTTGTATCTATTAATTTTGAAATAAATACAATTGGTTATGTGTCTTTAGATGGGGATCGTGCGGCAAAGAAAACCCGGCGCTGAGGCCGGGCTGGTTAGACAATACTTACTCAGCAGTTCGGATATGAACGAAAGTGCTGACGAACATTTTCGAGTTCACCGAAACGTACGCGGCAGTAGCTGCGCACATAAACCGGTTTGTCGTGTTCGTAGATATAGTCATCACGATTTACATCATGTGCCATCATAACGATTTACCTGTATTTAAACCCAGACTGTAATCCCTTACAGTCTTGCGTTTGCCCCGGCCAACCGTTATCCTCTAATTGTCTAAGTTAGTGGGTAACAGTTAACCTGTACTCAGGAAGTTTCCAAAACTTCCACTTATGAAGCCCCGCTGCAAACGGGGCTTTATTCTTTTGTGAGATCGTCAAACATTGCAAACGACTCAATAATATTGCTGATCCGCTTTGCCTCTTCCCTTGTGAGGTCGCGAGGTAGGTTGCCAATGTTGACAATTAGATCGCCCCGCAATGGGATTGGCAATTCAAAAGTCTTCACTGAGTTTTCCTCTACAGGCTTTGTTGTAGCAGAACGTTGACGCTTTGGCTTTGGCTTAGCCTTCACATCTTCCCCTTTCTCATAAGCAATGAACTTTGATACAGCGCTATTGAAGCGGCTGCTATATGAACGTTTGCTGTCCTCACTGAGTGATACGGTCTCTGCATATCTATCAACGATGCCTTGTACATCCCATGCATCAGCAGGTGAATCAGAAGGTATAAAAACCTCAACGCGTTGACATACCGACTGAATATTCTCTGCTGTTCTGGAACTGGACGCTGTTAGGCGCTCGTAGTTCTCAACAAAGCTAAAGAACTTTTCTTTCGTTAGAAGTTGCATATTCCACCTAAGTAGATCATTTTCCAGGATTTTCTGGATTGAAATGATCCTGGCATAAAGAAGTGGTGTGAGTCAATGTCATGATTGCCATGAGTGAAAAAAAGATTCTCATGGGTGCGTGGTTGTGAGTTTTGACAATTAAAAAAAAGGCCGCATCTCTGCGACCTCTCTTACATCATCAATCTCACCCAAACGTCTCATCAACCACCCGGCGTCGCATACCCACCCACGACAAACCACGCCATAAACGCCACAGCCACGATGAACACTATCACCGGAAAAGCAATACCTATCCTCATGCGTACTCCTGATAACCAAACACCTCATCAGGCCACCATAAGCACGATCGCAACAACCGAGAGCAAAGTAACCACGCCTACTATCAGATATTCTCTTATCACCCAAACGTCTCTTCAGGCCATTGGCTATCAGCTATGTGACGATGAAGTCACGAACTTTTCAGCCACTCCCTTGCCTCGATGTCATCCAGATGGCGAGATTGCTTCAGAATACCAGCCACATACTCCACCTTTGCTACTTGATGATAAGGCAACGTTATTGGCCTATGGTCCTGGTTGATGCTTGTAAACTGGTATTCTCCGTCTCTGTCATAGCCAAGAACTTTGATCATGTTGTGTCCTTCAACGGTTCTGACAAACACCTCATCACCCGGGAATACTTTGGTGTTAGGCTCAATGAGTACATATTCTCCTGATTTTATTCTGGGCCACATGCTGTCTCCTTTCACACGAAGACCAAAGGCATCTGGATCATCGCTATAAATCTTGAGCCACCCATCGCGCTCTTCGGTCATCTCGATGGCACCATCAACACCAAGAATTGCCTCACCAACCACGCGCACTAACCCTTTTTTTAATTTGCCAACAAATGAAAGAGTATCTTCATCATTCGCTCCATTTAACGAAGTGCCGTGCTGAAGCCAAACAACATCAACGTTTAGAAATTTCGCAAGCGCATTCATTTTTTCCTGACGCGGTAAAGACTCAGCATTAAACCATTTGCTAACGCCTTTGGACGAAAGAGAAAGGGCACGGGCTATAGCCATTCCCCTACCATGTTCATCAAGACCAGCTTCTTTACAGGCTTGCGCTAGCCGCTGGGCGAATTCTTTGCGCACTTTTTCATTCTGAACCATGAGTACGATACTAAAGCACTTGCAAAAACTTTCAGTTCAATCATAATGCGTACTGAAAGTACGAAAAAGGATATCTCTATGCAAAATCTTGATGAGCCGATTAAAGGTGTCGGCATCCCTGAAGTTGCGAAGGCTTGTGGAGTTAGCAAAAGGGCTGTCTATAAGTGGCTCAAAAACGGCTTCCTCCCTAAGACTGAGTTTTTTGGGAAAACGAAATACGCATCAAAAATCGAAGAGATTTCTGGTGGCAAATATCAAGCAAGCGAAATGCTTGAAATAAGCAAAAAGAACCTTCTGGCTGCATAAGTAACACCGCTATTTTCACAATGGACATTCGTCCTACGTCGCTGACAAAGCGAGTCCCAATATATCTGACCAACTAAGGCCATATGCGTTTCCACGCATACCTTTCAGCTAAATATTCACTATTGGAATCATAAGAAATGGAACAAACAAGTTACAGCAAACTATCACAGCGAGAAATTGATCGCGCTGAAACTGATTTACTCATCAACCTGTCAACGCTTACCCAGCGCGGTCTGGCAAAGATGATTGGCTGTCATGAATCGAAGATAAGCAGAACGGACTGGAGATTTATTGCTTCGGTCTTGTGTGCTTTCGGAATGGCATCAGACATCAGTCCGATTAGCAGGGCTTTTAAGTATGCGCTTGATGAAATCACAAAGAAAAAATCCCCGGCCGCCACCGAGGATTTTAAGCAAATTGATATGCAATTCTGAGGTAATTACTGGATCAATCCACAGGAGTCATTATGACAAATACAGCAAAAATACTCAACTTCGGCAGAGGTAACTTTGCCGAACAGGAGCTAAGAGTGGCTGATATCGATGATGGTTACACCAGATTCGCTAACGAGCTGCTGGAAGCTATCGCAAGTGCCGATTTAACCGCTCGCCAGTTGAAAGTTATGCTGGCCTACGTCCGGAAAACATATGGCTTCAATAAGAAAACAGATCGAATAGCCGATGAGCAAATTGCTCAGTTAACAGGACTATCAAGGCAGAATGTTAACAAGGCTAAAAAAGAACTGATTTCAATGAATTGCCTGTTTATGGATGGAAATCAAATCGGTGTAAACAGGGAGGTATCTGCGTGGCAATTCAGCAAGTGTCTCCAAGTTAGCAACTTTGTCTCGAAGTTAGAGACAAAAAATGTCTCCAAATTAGAGACACTAAATGTCTCGAAGTTAGAGACACACAAAAGACATTCTTTAAAGACAAAAGAAAATATTAATAAACCCCCTATATCCCCCAAAAAAATTTCTCAGAAGTTCGACCCGCTAGAAACAGAGTTGCCTGATTGGTTATCAGCAGAAACATGGTTGTCGTGGGTTACCTATCGCAAGGAGATAGGTAAGTCGATCAAGTCTAAGCAAAGTATTACTCAGGCTATCAACGTTCTAAGCAGAAGTCTGGAGAAGGGATATACACCTGAAGAAATTATAAACCAGAGCATCGCCAGTGGTTGGCAGGGGATTTTTGAGCCCAAGACTCCAAAGGGGAAATCTCAACCGAGGCCGCAGCAGCGAGCTATGCAGGAAAACTTTGCCGCCAAAGATTACGGGCAAACTGAAATGCCTTCATGGGCGCAGGAGTGAACATGACGCTGGATGAAAAGATCTCCCAACTGGAGAAAAAACTTGCAGAATTGAGTTCTCCGCCAATTGCTATCGAGCATACAGCTGTAGAAATTGGCACTGGCATCTGTGAAAAACATGGTGAGTTTGAGCAGCGTAACCGTTACTCGACTGGGCCAATTAAGTTTGCCTCAAGACCTAGCGAATGCCCGGAATGCATGAGAGATGAGCTTATTCGGCTACAGGCGGAGAAGATTAAAAGCGACGAGGAATCACGTAAGCGCAATGTCGAGTTTCTGTTGAATAATCTTGATATTCCTGAACGATTCAAGGGTTGCACACTACAGAACTACGAGCCAGTCAACGACGATGCAAAGAGAGTGCTCAGGGTGTGTCAGGCATACGCCAGCAAATGGCCTGAGAGGTTACAGAAAGGCGGTGGGCTGGTTATGTGTGGAAAGCCTGGTACTGGAAAGAATCATCTTGCACTGGCTATCGCCCGGCACGCAATTACGGAACATCAAAGCTCAGCTATTTTCACAACGGCGCTGAAAATTGCCAGAGAATATAAATCAACATGGTCGAAAAACTCCACCCGCACAGAGGATGAAGTGATCCGACAGTTCACTAAACCTGACCTGCTAATTATCGATGAGGTTGGTGTGCAGTTTGGAAGCGAGGCGGAAAAGATGATCATGTTCGAAATCATCAACACCCGCTACGAGCGCATGAAGCCAACAATCCTGATTAGCAACCAGAGCAAAGATGAACTTTCGGCATTCATTGGTGAGCGTGTTATTGACAGGATGAATGATGGCGGCGGGTGCACTCTTGCGTTTACATGGGATAGTTACAGGAGCAGATCGTGACTGGAAAAGAAATCATCTTGGAATATCTGAAAACTCATGAACAATTCTCCCCACATGAATTAGCACTGATCACCGGAATACCAAATAACAGAATCGCTCAAGCAGCAAGGCATATGGTGAAACAAGGGCATTTGAGTGTTGTTGAGCGTAAGTGGAAGACGGTTATTTATGCGAAACGCAAAGTGAAGAAGGAGCCAATTAAAAGAAATCCAGATGGTACGGGGTGGGGGTGTGCAAATCCAATGACGGCGTTTATTAATAGGGCGCTTATGGAGGTAAGGCAATGACCATCTACATCACTGAGCTAATAACAGGCCTGCTGGTAATCGCAGGCCTTT
>OGWT01000102.1_pt1 | contig 58179 bp, 56 predicted proteins | sample 1576101 | NCBI WGS metagenome assembly OGWT01 (sample SAMEA3541481, study PRJEB24748) | human gut metagenome | biome: human gut; feature: human-associated habitat; material: faeces | place: China | collected 2012 | reverse complement strand
ACCGGATGGCAGTATTCGGACGTGACCGTTCCGGGCGACACGTCGAAGTCGTTCAAACGCGACGGATACTATTTCAAGTATTGGAACACCCAGAAGGACGGCAAAGGCACGACGTATAAGGATGGCGGCCAAGTCCCGCTGCAGGACAAGGACGTGACCTTGTACGCGATCTGGGCTCCGTACCACACGGTCATCACCGAGACCGGTGGCGTAGGCCTGCCGGTGCTTGTCGCGGCCGGCATGGGCTTGCTCGTGGTGGGCATCGGGTCCACGGTCATGCTCACACGCCGCATGCGTGGTGAGCAGTGACGGACGAACCCCGCCAGATGAGTGAAGGCATCCGGAACGATCCCCTGGACTGGGGCCGGCCGGGTGCCTTTCCCTTTTCCCAGCCGATATCCGTTGTTCCTCCGGTGGTGTTGACATGAGTGCTTCTGTAAGTCGTATGGATTGGGATTGGATCGTCGAGGGCGACCACGTGTATGACACGCGTCGCGAACGACGGTCCCGACTGCTGCGGAAACGGCATATGGCGCGCGTGTTCCGTATGCTGGCCGCGTTCACGGCCGTCTGCCTTCTCCTCGGGGTCGGCGTGTTCGCGTGGATAGGCGTGGAACAGTCCGGCGCGTCCCGCAGGGCCGCGCAAAGCGCGGCATTGGCCGCCAAGGAGGACCGTTCCGCTGAAAAATACGCGCGCATGGTCGCCAAGGCACGCGCGTACAACAGGAAACTCACGGACCACGCGCAGGTCATCGGCGAACGGTTGGAGGACGACGGCACCATCGACGGCGACTTCGGATTCAAATCGGACAAGGAATACCAGAACCTGCTGGACTTCGGCGACGGGATCATGGCGTCGGTCGAGATCCCGTCGATCGGCGTGGACCTGCCCGTCCGCCATGGAGCCGACTCGTACGCTTTGGACAACGGGCTCGGCCACCTGCACGGCACCTCGCTGCCGGTCGGCGGCAAAAACACCCATTCGGTGATCACCGGGCACACCGGCGTCGCGGACAAGGCCCTGTTCACGCGGCTCAACGAACTACGCAAGGGCGACGTGTTCTATGTGCGGGTCGCCGCGCAGACCCTCGCCTACAAGGTCGAACGCATCCGCAAGGTCGATCCGGACGATCTGCGCGACGTGCGCATCCAGCCGGGACGCGACCTGGTGACGCTGGTCACCTGCACTCCGATCTTCCTTAACACGTATCGGCTGCTCGTCACGGGCGAACGCGTGAGCATGCCGGACGACGCGCCCTATCCCGAGGACGCGCCCAGGACCACCGGCCGTGACGCGCGCCCGCTGCTCGTGTCCGGTGTGGCATTGCTCGCGGGCATGCCCGTGGCGATGGTCGAGTCCAGGCCACGCGTCCGTCCGTACGGACGTCACGGCATGAAACGGTAGACGCCCACACGCCGGCACCGCCTCATGCGGGGGTAGACTGGTGGGTATGCGCGCCATATGCCTCCGAGACCGCGACACGCCGATGGCGCCGATATCGGATTGGGGGCACGTGGAATGGTTGTCGGAAACGTCGCAGGGATGTTTCCATTGGAGCCACGACCCCGATACGGGGCATGGCATTGGAGGGAGAATTATGAACAAGAAGGCTTTCGCAACGGCCGTCGCATCCGTGGCGGTCGCGGGCACCATCGCCGCGCCGGCAATGGCCGACGAGACCGCGACCACCCCGGTCGAACAGGCCCAGCAGGCCGTCGAGCAGGCCCAGCAGGCCGTCGACCAGGCCGCGGCCCAGCCGACCACGCAGCCCCAGCAGGACCAGGTCGCCGCGGCCCAGCAGGCCGTCACGGACGCGAAGACCAGCCTCGACCAGGCCGCGGCCGGCACCCAGCAGGCCCAGCAGCAGGTCCAGCAGGCCCAGACCGGCGTGCAGCAGGCCCAGCAGAACGTGCAGCAGGCGCAACAGCAGGTCGAGACCACTATCAACAACGATCCGAACGTGGCCGCCGCCCAGACGGGCGTCAACCAGGCCCAGACCAACCTCGACAAGGCCCACGACAGCCTCGCCGCCGCGAAGGACAAGGCCGACCAGAGCGCGAAGAACGCCGAGACCATCAAGAAGGCCATGAACGACAGCCAGTCCATCCGTGACGACGCCGCCAAGGCCAAGGAACAGGCCGACCAGGCCGTGAAGGACGCGCAGCGGAAGGTCGACTCGACCGACAAGACCAAGCTCGACCAGACCACCGCCGCGAAGCAGGACGCGCTCGGTAAAGCCCAGACGAAGGCCGACCAGGCATCCGCCGCCGCGCAGCAGGCCCAGCAGAAGGCCGACCAGGCGAAGAGCCTGCTCGACGAGGCCACCCGCATCGCGGGCGACGCGAACGATCCCGCCAAGATCCAGGAGGCGCAGGACAAGGCCAAGCAGGCCGACCAGGCCGTGAAGGACGCTAAGACCGCGCAGGCCCAGGCCACCGTCGCCGAGGCCACCGCGAAATCCGAGGCCGACAAGACCCGCACCCAGGCCGACCAGGCGAAGGCCGCGCTCGACAAGGCGAACGACATGAAGGACGCCGCCCAGGAGAAGGCCGACAAGACCTCCGCCGCCCTGGACAAGGCCGCCGACGCGAAGAACACGGACGCGAAGGCCGTGAAGGACGCCCAGGCCGCCAACGACAAGGCGCAGGCCGCGCTCGACAAGGCCGAACAGGCCGTGAGGGACGCGCAGGCGCAGGCCGACAGGACCAAGGACGAGTATGCGGCCGCGAAGGACGCGTACGACAAGGCGCAGGCCGCCGCGGACGCCGCGAAGCAGGCCGCGGACGAGGCCGCGAAGGCGCAGGCCGAGGGCGCGGCCGGATGGTTCAAGACCAACAAGGCCGAACAGGCGTACAAGTATCTGACCGACGACAGCGTGTCCCAGTACCTGGAATACACGCACATCGGCGCGAAGGACGACGCGACCAGCCTCGACAACCTGCTCAAGGCCCTCGACATGATCGACGAGTGCAACAGGCTGCGCGAGGAGAACGGCCTGGAACCGTTGAAGGTGTCCGAGACCGCGATGGCGATGGCCATGGTCCAGGCCAACTACGCCGCACAGCCCGGTGAGGAACACCACAACCACAACTACCAGTACGACAACGTCGGCGAGAACCTCGCATGGGGAACTTCGGACTGGGACCCGTACATCGGCTGGTACACGAACGAGAAAGCGATCTACGACGCCGCCCTCAAGTCCGGCGACTATCCGGACCTCGCGGACCTGTCCCCGTACGACGTGTTCTCGAAGTATCCGGACCTGTACTACAAGGTCGGCCACTACCTCAACATCATCGACCCGGAATACAGCGTCACTGGCATGGCCTACAGCGGCTACGACACCGGCGATTACGGGTATGGTGCTTCCTCCCAGGAGTTCTTCAATGTGTGGACTCCCGCCAATAGGAACGACACCGTGTTCGACGCGTCCGTCTACCGCACGATGGTCGAAAACTACGTCAACCAGATCCGTTCCGCCCAGTCCACATACGAGCAGGCGTTGAAGCAGGTCGAGGCCGCCAAGACCGCGCTCGACAAGGCCAACACGGCCCACGCGTCCGCCGTCCTCACGCTCGACAAGGCCACCTCCTACCTGCAGGACACGCAAGACGAATCCGCACGCACCACGCAGCTGCTCGCCGACGCGACCCGCAAGGCCGCAGAAACGCAGACCGCGTACGAGCAGGCGAAATCCGCCGACGAGCAGGCGCAGGCCAGCCTCACCACCGCCGAAACCGACCGCCAGGCCAAGCAGACCGCGTACGACCAGGCGAAATCCGCCGACGAGCAGGCGCAGACGCGTCTCACCCAAGCCCAAGCCGCGCTCGACAAGGCCAACACGGACGTCAAGCAGGCCGAACAGGACAAGACCGCCGCCGACACGCGTCTCGACGTGCTGACCGACGCGAAGAACGCCCTCGCCAAGGTCCAGACCGCATACGACCAGGCCAAGAGCGAAGCCGACCAGGCCCAGCAGGCCAAGCAGACCGCGCAGGACGAACTCGCCCAAGCCCAGACCGCGTACGAGCAGGCCAAGAAGGAAAGCGACAAGGCCGCCCAACAGGTCAAGGACCTCGAAAACGCCAAGACGGACCTCGCGGCCAGGACCCAGGCCCTCGCCGCCGCGCAGGCCGACCTGGACGCGAAGACCCAGGCATACGACGCCGCCAGGAACGAGGCCGACAAGGCCAAGCAGGCCGAAACGGACGCCGAAACCGCGGTCAGGAACGCGCAGCAGGCGTTGACCGACGCGCAGGCACGCCTCGCCAAGGCCAAGAGCGACGCGAAGGACACGGAAGCCGTCAAGACCGCGCAGGCCAAGGTCAAGGAAGCACAGGACGCGCTCGACCAGGCCAAGACGATCCTCGCCAAGGCGCAGGCCGACCTCAAGCAGGCCCAGACGGTCGAAGCCCAGGCCAAGAGCGACTACGAGACCGCGAAGGCAGCGCTCAAGACGGCCCAGCAGGCCGCCAACCCGAAGCATGACGACAATGCCGGCCAGACCAGTCTGAACGCCGCCCAGCAGGCCACGGTCGAAGCGGCCGCCAAGGCCGACAAGGTCATGGCATCCACCGGCGCGGACACGAACGGCATCATCCTCGCCGTCGTCGCGTTCGCCGGCATGGGCGCCGCCACGCTCGACCTGAAACGCCGCCGCATGGACGTGACCGCACGCCACGGCATGCGCTGACCCAATTCCCCCTCCAAACAAACAGGCGGCCGGAACAGGACGACGGAAACCCACATGACGGTTTCCCGACCCTGTTCCGGCCGTTTCTCTCTCAGGACCCAGATTCACCACGGTTCGGTAAAATAAGCCAAAGAAGGAGAAACCATGCCCAACACGCAACTGCGTCAACATATCGACGACATGCCCGGCATCCTCGCCAAACTTGAACGGATTCCGGAAATCACCACCCGACTGGACCTCATCGACACCCTGCGCGCCCACGCCCTCTCACTGGAACCGTTGGATGGCGTCGAAACCATGGCATTATCCGATTACGACCGCGACTGGCTCGTGAGATACACCTACAATTCAAACGCCATCGAAGGATCGACCCTGACTCTTCAGGACACATCCCTCGTATTGGAAGGCGAATTCGTGCCCTCGGATTCCCCGGCACGTTTCGTGTTCGCGGCGCGCGGCGTCGCCGACGGCATGGCCTACGTCCGCGAATACGCCTCCGAAAGACGTGAACTCGACCCGGAACTGATCCAAAGGATCCACGAGGTGACCGCATTGGACCTGCAGCCGTTCGCACGCGGCACGTTCCGTCCTTACGGATATCTGGCGAGAATCACCGCGACCCGCGTCAAGACCGCCGACCCGTTGGAGATCCATGACGACCTGCAAGCCCTGATCGACGGGCTGAACGGAAGCGACGCGCACCCGTTGCTCAAGGCCGCGGCGTTCCATACGATGTTCGAAAACATCCATCCATTCATGGACGGCAACGGCAGGACCGGCCGGCAACTGCTCAACCTCATGCTGTTGGAGAACGGATACCGTCCCGTGGCGATCAAGCATGACGCCGGACGTGTTTACGCCCGGGGTCTCGAATCCTGGCAGGTCGACGGTGATTCCGAACCGTTCTGCTCCATCCTGTTCGACTGCGTGGAACAGGAGGAACGCACGTTCATCGACCTTGTCGAACGGCTCCGTCATGATCCGAAAACCACGGACGGCTCCATCGCCATGGATGCTCCGGGCCAGGATGTCCAGCCGCCGGATCCGGCCGATGTTCCGGACGATACGCGGCCGGACGATCCCGGCATCGGCCTGGTCTGACCCTCTTCGCAGGTCTTGACGGCTTCCAGCATGATCAAGCCAACGAGACCGCATCCCGAACATAACCGAACATCCGATACCATCCTACAGACGGCCGGAACAGGACGACGGAAACCCATATAAGGGTTTCCCGACCCTGTTCCGGCCGTCCGTTTCCCCTGGAACGTCCACATGAACGAAGGACATCCACGTTGCTACCATGGGAAACGGGAAGCAATGAATCCATCCACCATAATCGCGGGGTCCGATGCTATTTGAAATGAACCGTGTACTGATGTGCCGGAACCATCCGGTACTGGAATTCGCGTACTCATCGAACGCGGGTCTCATCCTCGAAGTGGGTGACGTGTTCGATCCGAGCCGCGTACCGGTCGGCATGTACGTGGATGGACAGCCCCGACCCGACAGTGATTCGGTGACCGCATGGTGGCGGTCCCGGGGAATCCCCGCCACAAGGGACGGTCTGCGCACGCTGCTCATGGCCACGGGCATCCCCTCCGGAAAAGAACTGCTCGACCGTTCCATGGGATTGAGCCTGTCCGACCAGTACTGGGTCCGTCCCGCCGGCATGGACGCGCTACGTTGGGAGGACCTCAACTTCTTCCACAACGATTTCGACGAACGGCTCGGCAAGGCGTTGTTCACCGGCGACTCATCCCGTATCGGCGACGTGAACACGCCGGACGTGACCAGCGCCGGAGACCTGCCCAAACGGTGGATCATCCGTGACGACGGCGTCAGGACCCTCATCAAGGCGGGACGGTCCGGCCAGGAGCCCGACAACGAGCGGATAGCGTGGAAAACGGCCCGCCTGCTTGGCATCGACCATGTCGAATACCGTGTGGGCAGGATCAACGGGGCCAGGGTGTCGGCATGCGATGAAATGCTTTCGGATACGGAGGAGCTCATTCCCGCCGGACAGATCATGCGGATCTTCCGGAAGGGAGGATACCGGGAACGGCGCGACATCTGGGTGGAGGCCTGCCAACGGCTCGGCGTCGACCGTGACGCGATCATGCACGCCACGGATGATTTCCTGTTCCTCGACTTCCTGCTACGCAACACGGACCGGCATTACAACAATTTCGGTCTGATCAGGGACGTGGAATCCTTCGCCATCCGTCCCGCCCCGATCTACGACAGCGGAGCGAGCCTGTGGAACGGCATGGATCCCGACGCCATGGGCAACGGGGACTACCGGACGAAACCGTTCTGGACCGACCAATGGGGAGAGGAGGACAACGCGTACTGGCAATTGTCCCTCATCGATGATTGGGACAGGTACGATCTCAGTGTTTTGGACGACGTGCCCGACATCGTCCACGAACAGCTTTCCACCAACCAGCGCCTCTCCCCCATGCTCATCGACCGGATCACGGGCCTGCTGCGTGGCCGGCTCCCGATCATCAGACATCAAAGGAACACCACCGCCACCCGCCACATGATCGGCATGACTCCCATTCATGGATTGGACAATCCGTCCACGGGTCAAGGACTCCAACCGCCGGACCCGGCCGATATTCCGGACGATACGCGGCCGGACGATCCCGGCATCGGCCTGGTCTGACCCTCTTCGCAGGTCTTGACGGCTTCCAGCATGATCAAGCCAACGAGACCGCATCCCGAACATAACCGAACATCCGATACCATCCTACAGACGGCCGGAACAGGACGACGGAAACCCATACAAGGGTTTCCCGAACCTGTTCCGGCCGTTTTTTCCTCCCTTTGCGCTCCTCATATCCCTGCGGCCCTCATGCCTCCCGTCCAACGACGTTCGGAAACGAAAAAGGAAAACCGGCTCCACACGCCACACGCCCTCACAATCACCCCCGTAACGGTATCGGACGTGGTGCATGTGGAAAGAACGGCACAGGGAACGAGAATCCCCGATGCAAGGAGGGAACACGATGGGCGTAATCATCATCATCGCCGTCTTCTGGCTCCTCGGCCTGCTGATGGCATGGAGCATGTGCGTCGTCGCGGCACGCGCCGACCGGCATATGGAAGAGCTCCACCATGCCGGTGGAGTGTCCAATGGCAAGGGTTCTGCGAATCCCCCTGTCTGATATCGTCCGCGTGTCATGTGGATTGTGCGGAACCGTACGGTCGCATGGCCGGCCGATTCCGGGACATGTCCTAACTAGGGAGGAATCCATATGGCTGCAACCCTTTGCATCCTGGTCCTGATGGTCGTCGCCGCCTCATGCCTGTATGAGGCGTTCGTGTACATGGCCGTCAAACAGAAAAGCACCTTCGTTGGCCGCAAGACCAAGGAAAAGGTTCTCGCCATGAGCCGTAAGACCCGTCAAGGCAAGGCCGTCCTGTTCATCGTGCTCGCCGTCGTCTGCTTCGTGCTGATGGTCGTGGCGGGCGTGCTGATGGCCCATGCCGGATACAACGTGTGACGTCGGACCGGCTCACATCCATGATGGGTGGGATGGTTCCGTATCCACGGGATTCCTCCCGCCCATCTTCCGTCTTTTCAAAAGAGGTGGGAATGTCCGTCGACGATGAAGACGAATACGACGGTTCGGAAGCGGATGGCATGGAACCGGACGGCGATGGGGCCGATCCGTTCGTGCCGATGTTGGAGGACGATGGGCACAGGCTCGGCCGTCCCGCGCGGCGTGGCGTCGGCGTGGTGGGTTTCGTTCCCGCGCCGACCAGACTGTCCATTCCCGAACTTGACTGGCTCATGCGCGTGCGTGACGGCGCCGGCCGGTCGGTGCGTGTGCCGGAACACCGGTATTCGCGTTCCGACCGCGGCGCGGTCGAATCGGCTCGCGGACGCCTGTATTCGATGGTGTCGAAGCAGGTCAGCCAGACGAAGAGCCTGTACAAGGCGCGGCAGCGTGACGAGGAAGGCATGCTCCCGTTGGGTTCCGCGAGCCCGTTGGACATGATCACCCGCGATTTCAACGAACGTCCCCTGATCCCATGGCATCAGACCAGCACGGGACGGGCGGGAGTGCTCACCACTTTCGTGGCCGGTTCCGGCGCGCAGCTGATCCCCGGACCGCCGATCGGCATCGACGCGCTTTCCCGCGAACTGTTCCAATTCGACTGCTGGGGTACGTACGACGCGCACATGACCACCAGTCCCGACCTGTTCTTCAGCGGCCTGCGCGGCCAGGGCAAAAGCTATTGCGCGAAGACCATCGCTGTCCGTGAGATCGGGTTCGGACGCAACATCATCGTCCAATCCGACCGGCAGGGCGAATGGAAGGCCATCGCGCGGGCCATTCCCGGCGGGCAGGTCGTCTCCCCCGGCAAAGGCAACTATCTGAACCCGTTCGCCATGCCCGACATGTCCCACCTCAAATCCGAGGAGGACAAGCGCGCGTTGCGCCAGGAGGTCCTGGCCGGCAGGAAAAGCGCCATGATGGCGTTGGCGGAGGCGGTGAGGGAACCGGACCGTCCATTCCCGTTGGACAAGGACATGCTGTCCCTGATCGACCAGCTCATTGCCTCGTACGGTATCGGTCCGATGACGTTGCAGGCCGCGGTCAAACGACTGTCCGACTGGGATTGGGTGGATTCCATATACTCGCATATCCACGGCTTCGAGCATTACCGTGATCTGGCGCGTGAGAAGGCCAGCGAGGCGGCCCGCGTGTTCTCCCCCATGGTCGAGGGCGGAACCATGAGCGGCATGTTCGACAAGGAGTCGACCATCACGTTGGATCCGGCCGCGCCGATCATCGTGTTCGACACGTCCGGTCCCGTGTTCCAGGATCCCACGTTGAAACGCGTGTACACCGCGGCGGTCAGCTCGTGGATTGACCGCCTGCTGCAGGCGCGTGACGGACTGCGTCGCATCATCGTGTGCGAGGAGGCGTGGGACCTGCTGAGCAACCCGCAATTGGTCGACTCGTTGCAGACCCGGCAGCGTTCCGCGGGCCATTGGGGTTGCGCGACCTGGCTGATCGTGCACGGCGTCGCGGACATGACCCAGGTGTTCACGGCCGGCAGTGGCCTGCGCGGCAAGGTCGAACAGTTGATGAATCTGATGGAGACGAAGATCATCTACCGGCAGGGTGGCGAGAACATCCCCCTGCTGAACCGTCTCATCCCCGACTTGAGCGAGGACGAACTCGACCAGATACCACGTTTGGCGCAAGGCTATGGCATCTGGCGTATCGGACACGAGCATCCACGCATGATCCTTCCCATCGCCGGACCCATGTGGGCGCGCGTGTTCGACACGTCAAGCCTGCGCAGGGCGTCATAGGAGAATCGCCATAAAGTATCGGATCCTATTTCACTCCCATGTCTTTGTTCACAAGGCTCATGCAGTCTTTTTTCGCTTGTCTGAACCCCGAAAGGTCCTCATAATGGCGGATTACCCTTTGATCGGGATGCAGTTCTTTCGCGGGCCATGTTTTTCCAGAAGCGCTGTACACCGTCAGATTGCCGGTGACTTCGAAACTTTCGCTCCGGTATTCCTCGCCCTTGTCCGTTTGGCCGGTCAGGATCACGCTGGTTCGCGGGGCGACCGCGAACAGGAGTTTCGACTCACCTGGAGCAAGACCGAAGCTTCCCTTATCGTTGAGGACCGCGGAACCAGCCTTGTATCCTCCTTTCCTGTCGAATTCCGGCATACATATTCTCATGCTTTCAGCATGTTTCGTATCCCTGCTCAGGGAAATGACGGTGTCCTCCGTCCTACCGCTGTTGGCCAGAACCATCGCGAATGTGGACTGAGTGGACATGACATCCGCCTTGATTCTCACATTGGGTTCCATCCTGTCGAGCATGAACCATGTATAGTCTGGGCCGGACCGGTCAAACTGCCAGTTGCCAACGACGATCTGATAGCCCGTCAGCACTATGGCGACGATTGTAGCCACGTTCGCAAACAGGCCTATCACCTCCGTCGCGCATTTCCACCGTTTCATCCACTCCGTCCTCGGGCTTCCGCCGATGCTCTTCGCCGTATCGGCGTGATTCGTCGCTTTGGATCCGTCGGAGGGTTCCCTTTCCTCGGTGGAGTTCCTTTTCTTCGGGGGTTTCCGTCTTTTTTGGACCATTCTCTTTCATTCCCTTTCCCTATTCTGGAGGTTTTCCATGGATCTTATAAGCAATTTTATGTGTGCTGACGCCGGCCAGCGGCTGACGGTGGCCGTGCTGTTCATCGCCCTCGTGCTGAACCTGCTCTCCTTCGCGTTGAAGCTGTTCGATTTGTTCCTCCGTTCGTCTGGCCAAGATGAGGAAGACGACTTCTCCCAGCAAGGCTGGTCCAATGATGCGGAAGACAACCGGAAGGGATTGGCGTCATGACGGGACATCGGATCACGGCACGCCGCGGCTACGACCGTGAGGAATTGAACTCGGACAACCGCCGCAAGGTCATGGACGCGTGGAAACGGTTCGAATCATCGAAGCCGGGCGTATGGCTGAGCCGGCACACGGACCTGCTGGAACGTCTCTCGGACGAGGAAAGCCATCTCGTGGCGCGTGTCGGCGCGATGGTGTGCGTGTTCGCGTTGATCCTCTCGATGGTCTTGTTCCTCGCCGTCCAAGGCAACATGCTCGCCTGGACGCTGTTGACGCTGCCCGTGTTCGCGGTCGCGTTCATGGTTGTCATGGCCTTGTGGATCTTCTGGGACGCGTACCGTGATTCCGAGGAACGCGCGGCGGACTGGCTGTCCACGCGTCCCGGCGTGGCCACGTGGCGTCAGCTCGCCGCGGACTATGGGCCGCGGGCCATCAACCGTGACGTGGTCCCGTCCGTACTGCCGCGCATGCTGGCGGATTTCCGCGACCGGAAGCCGGGCGCCATCCGCCCCCGACCCTGGCATGCCGCATGGTATGTGGGCGATTCGTGGAACATGGAGGTGTGGCTGGGTTCCGAACGGCACATCTACGTATTGGGTCCTACCCGTTCCGGCAAGACCGTCAGCGTCGTCATCCCCGCCGTGGTCGAGGCGCCGGGTTTCGTGCTCGCGACCTCCACGCGAGGGGACATCATCAAAACGACGCGTTACCTGCGTGAATGCGGCGTGAAGGATCGGGTGACCGGCGCATCGTTCGGCAATCGCGGGCCGGGAACCACGCACATCTTCGACCCGGAAGGCGTCGCGGAGAACGATCCGGATACGCGGCACAACATGCGTTGGACGCCTTTGCAGGGTTGCGACGATCCGGCCGTCGCGATGCGCCGCGCGCAGACCATGGTCGCGATCGGCGGCATGGGCTCCGGATCGAACAACCAGGAGTGGGGCGTGAGCGCGGCCATGTACGTGCAGGCCATGCTGTACGCGGCCGCGATCGCGGACCGCACCATCAACGACTGCTACCGTTGGAGCCTGTCGCCGGAGGCCGCGCAGGAGGCCGCGGACCTGATCCGCAAGTACACGCCGGAACGCGAGATGGACCGTTGGGCCGCGACATTGAACGCGCTGCCGCACGTCGATCCCCGTCAGAAAGGCAGCGAGTGGTTCGGCGTGAAGAACGCGTTCAGCATCCTCGCCGATCCTAACGTGCGAGCCCGCATGAATCTGAGTCCATCCGACCCGCGACTGATCGACCCGAAACGCATGGTGCTGCGCGGCGACACCGTGTACGTGCTGTCCAAGCCACGCCGTGACGGCGGAGTGGCCGGCAACGCGGGCATCTTCGTGAGCCTGCTGCTCGACACGTTCCAGGAGGCGTGCCAGGACCTCGCGTTCGACAAGGCCTCCGGCTCGCGCGGCAAGATCGAACCTCCCGCCAGATTCGTTTTGGACGAACTGTCGAACATCGAGAAATGGCCCGGCCTGCGCAACGCCATCACCCAGGGCGGCGGCAACGGCTACCAGCTGATCATCGTGGAACAGTCCCGTCAGCAGATGGCCGACGAGAAGGACGGGTACGGCAAGGCCGTGGAACAGACCGTGTGGGAGAACTGCCATCGGATCATGCTCAAGGGCGTGTCCGACGACGAGACGTTGAAATGGTGGATCAGTCAGATCGGCACGCACCACCATACCCGCCGCGAATCCTCCTGGAATCCGGGACAGGGACCGTTGGGCGGTCTGACCACACGCCACGAACGTGAGGAATCCGTCACCCAACAGGAACTGAGCCTCCTGCCCGTCGGCTACGCGCTCGTGGAACCATTGGGCCAGGCGCCCGCCCTGGTGCACATGATCATGTTCCACGACCGCGACTGGTGGCGCGAGGGGTTGGAGGACCTACGTCCCTCCGCGGGCCAGGCATGGCATGAGACGGAAGGAGCGACCGCATGAGCGACGACGCCGTGGACAAGTTCTTCGACGAGATGGTCTCCCCCGCGTCCACGCCGACGGAATCCACCCCGCCGGACGAGGCCGACAAGCCCGGGGAACCGGATGCGATCATGGACGACTCCACGGGACGGGACGAGCCGGAGTATGGGCCGTCCACCCCGGGTGGCGTGACGGACGGTTTGGAACGGCCGTCGTTCTGGACCGACGACATGGAACGCGACTTCCAGGAGGAAGTCAGGACCATGTTCGACGACATGGTGAACAGGCAGCATGGCGAACTGTCCGTCAGGGAGCAATGCGAGCACGCGTACGAACAGTTGACCGCCGCCGTGAACGGCAAATACAAGGAGCTGACCGGCAAGGACCTGCCGTCCTCCATGGCGCGCAACCTGGACCAGCTGCTCACGCAGATCACCATGGCCCCGCTCAACGAGCCGGAGCATGGTCCCGGCCTGTGGGCCAAACTCCCGCAGAACTCCCTCGCCACCATGGTCGAGGCCCGACCGTTGGACCTGACCGGCTCTCCCACGCGCATGGACATCGATCTGATGATGCTGCACACCATACGCATGGGCCGGTTCCTCACCACGCATTACACGGATTGGGCGCGCACCCTGCCATCCTGTTGGATCCGCCACGACGACGTGGTCCAGGAGGTCTACTCGCTCAAATGCTACATGGACATGATCGTCGCGAGCCCGAACGGCGGCCTGTACGCGCCGACATTGCAATCGTTGATCCACTCGTCGTTGGAACGCGTCAAGGGATACCTGTCCTCGGCCGACACGTCCAGCGCGGACCACAAGCACCACCTGTCCACGGCGGACGACCGCAAACGCGAACAGGCGCGATGCGACGAGTACAGGCATTGGTTCGAACGCGACGGTGGTTGGGCCGGAGAGCCCGGCTTCGGACCGTCCTGGCGGTTCACGAACGCGTCCGAGGGATTGGACGCGGTATGCGATCTGATGACACCCACCCGCGTCGATGACGAGGATGATCGGGACGACAAGGCATTGTCCGACCAGGTCGACAAGTGGCGTGCCGGTTTGGAAGGCCTGCGCGGCAACTATGCCATGGACCACAAGCCGGAGCATCTGGCCGCCGCAAGGAATGACGAGGAACGGATCCGTCGCACCCTCCTGGACTACACGAACCGTGAACGGTCGAGCCGTGACCGTCTCGACCGTGCGGTCACGGCCGCCGTCAGACTCACGCGCGACCAGGAACGCTCCATGCTCATGACGGACGAAGACCGCCGCGCCCTCGCCGATCTGATCGACCAAGGACGGAGCATCCTCCGCGAATACGGAAGCAGCCAGTTCGACGACGCCTACCAGCCATGCTCCATCGACATGCAGGACGATCTGACCGAACGGTTGAACCGGCTTGTGGACGGTGATCCAGCCAACGTGTTCGACCATTGCGACCGTATGCTCGACCAGCTCGACGACGTGTTCGAACGTGGAAAGGACGGACGATGAGCAGCGAACAGCCCAGCCTGTTCGACCAGTTGACGCCGTCGGACTCGCTGCGTGACGATCTCGAATGGATCGACTCCCTGCAGGAAGACACGCAGGAGGACGACAAGCCCGCCAGGCAGGAACGCAAGCCACGCAAACGCCGCGGCCGGAAGAACATTCCAACCGAGCATGAGCCTGAACAGCCCATGCTCATCGTGCCCGACATGACCCAAACGGATGAGCCCATCCCACCGGCCGGATTGGAGGCTCCGACCACCGTGATCGAACCGCCCGACCCGGAAACGCCGGATGGGAGTCCAGCCGAAACCACCGTGATCGGACCGGAACCCGAATCCGAAACGACCATCCTTCCGGAAGAGGTGTTGGAGGACGTGGCCGACCCCGACTCGCCCTCCGGCGACTCGAAGGCCATGACCTGGGTCAAACGCGGTCTGATCATCGCGGGCGCCGCCATCGTGCTGCTCATCATCCTCGCCCTGGCGGGCTCCCACTCGACGGCCGTCAAGGAGAAAACCGCCTATGAGCGCGTGCAAGCGTCCATGAGCCAACTGGCCGCATGCAACGGCAAAGCGAAAAACACGGTCGGCGACGCCGACAAGGCCGGCGTGGACGATAAGGACGTGGACACGCTACGTGACCTCGTCGCATCGAACGGCAAACTCATCCGGTCCAAACGCGCCGGCCTGTCCATCAGCGAGTCCGAACGGCTCTCCACCAAGGCCGACAAGGCCACGAAACGAACCCGCACACTGGCCGGCAAGGTCGACCGGCTCGTCAAAGCCAAGCCGTTGACGGACGCGAGGAGGAAATGCCGGGACGCGTTGGACAAGGCCGTGAAAGCGTCGACGGACGCGAAACCATCGGATGATGCGACCCGCGCCGCGAAGGCCACGTTGGACAAGCTGATCGGCCAGGCCCGCAAGCTCGATGCGAAAACCACCGTCGACACGTGGAACGACATGGCATCCAAGCTCGACAAGGCGCGCGGGAACCTCTCCCAGGCGTTGGACGCGAAAGCCAAAGCCGACGAGGAAGCCAAACGGCAGGCCGAAGCGCAGGCGCAAGCCCAACAGCAAGCCCCGCAACAGCAACAGCAGACGATGCCCGCGCCGACGCCGCAATACCGCCGCTCCTCCGGCTCTTCCGGCTCAGGCTCCACCAGCGTGCCGCAAGGCAACGGCGGAGGAACCACGAACAACAACAATGGCGGAACATCCAACGGCAACTCCGGCGGATGGTACGTGCCACCGGAAACCAACGACAACAGTCTGCCGAGCAACGACTCAAGCCTCTGACAAACGGGAAAGGAGCACAACAATGGGAAAGAACAAACATCGTCAGGCGTCCACGCCCGAATCGAAGAAGCAGGCGGCCGTCTGGTGCGCGATCGCCATCATCGCCATCACCGTCATGGTCCTGGTCGCCAACCCATGGAAACAGCAGACGTCCACGACGTCCATGCCGCAATCCAGCCAATCCACACAGACACGATCCCACAAACAGAACAAGAAAAAGAAGACGACGAAACCGTCCGGTACCCTGCAACAGCAGGCACAATCCATGTTCATCGGCGACGCGGAACAGATCGCCGACGACGTGCGCGACCTGTTGAACGCGCCGGAGAACTCGAACGTCGACACGCTCGGCAACCTGCTGTACCGGCACAACCGGCAGGACCTCGCCGAAGCGACGGACCTGTACGACGCGATCGGACAGCAGAAGGACATCGACACGATCCGCAGCCTCGCACGCGAATGGTATCCGCAAGCCATGCAGGCCGGTATCGAGGCGAGACGAGACGACCTCTCGTCCGGATTGGACAACACCGCGCGCGAGGTCGCCACCATCAAACAGGACGACCTATCCGGCACGCAAGGCTGCGGCGATCTCAAAGCCGCGTACGAAACCGCGAAACGACTCGTGGACTCCAAGTCGGATGATTACGACGCTTTGACCAAAGCCCAGCAGAATCTGACCACGGCGATGAGCGGCTGCGCGACCAACCTCGATCCGACAGACCGGGAGAAAGTGTTCGGCCAGCCGCAGGGAACCCTCAAGGAAGACAAGGAGTAGGAGAACATGGTTACCACGAACAACCGCTCTTGGAAAGCGCTACTGCCACGGAACGGCGGCATCGGAGTGTGCCCGCAGATCGGCAGGGTGAAGATCCCGCCCGTCTGCCCGCGTTCCACGCTCAATCTCACCGGAGGCAGACGCATCAAAACCGTCCGCGCCTGCTGGTTCGAGGGCGATGAGGCGCGTTTCGTCTCCCTCATGCCGTCGACCGGCCGGATCCGCAAGGAACTGGAATCGTTGAGGGGCGGCGAAACGGTCGAATTCATCGGACGTCCCTGCGAATGGCATGACATGTCTGGACAGAACTACTACATCGTCATCGTCACCGACATAGTTATCCTGCCAAAACGGCAAAACGCTTGAATTTTTCAAATAAATATCAGTATGGCGTGTGCCTGTTGTAAAAATATCGCGGAGCACACGCCATAGCATCACGTATTGCCTGGGATGCGGTCTCCGTATGGTAATAGTCTGATATATCTACTCATATTGTTCTATTCACGGCCAAATGCTTGAAACTTAGTTGATGTGCTGTATAGAATGGCTTGGTTTGAACAAAGGATGACCCGAGATAGCTTCCCCCAAAGACAGAGTCATATCTCCGGTAAGCAATGGCTTCGTTCCGGGAACCTCGTCAATTTTGCCAGCTTATTCCCCTCTAACTTCTTCGCCTTTTTCCATACAACTTCCCGATAAAACAGTTATTCTCAAAAATCTGAGAGTTATTCCCGAAATTACGCGAAATAGTAACCCCCCTCCCATTATTATTGTTTCTAGCAAAAGTTCAAAAGAAAGGCGATGGGATGGACTCAACGATTGATAACGCTGATGTTAATCGGAATCAAACGTTTTTCTTCAATCTTGGCGCTTGGCCTCGCAGCTACAACAATCCACTCGAAGAAGCAAAGAAGCATCTATTAAAATGCAAATGGAAATTGATCGAGGATAGGAACTCATCATGCTGTTTTGAGAAACAGTCGACGCACCTCTATGTCCATTTCCTTGGATTTGCTGTGGCAACAGGACCAGATGTATCAACGGATGAGGTCATTGCCAATTGCGGTACGAAGTGGCTTGGTAACACTTCTCTTCCTGGAAGAGAGGTCAAGAAACAGAAAATTGATGGAAACAATTGGGAAGAAGAAGTTGCCCAAGCAGCGGCGGTCTTGGCATTAGAGCAGCTAAAAGATTGGGCCACTGCTCCCTCTTTTGAGGGTCAAGTTAATAGCGCGGATCGCTTATTCCTTCAACTCCAAAGAATCCATGAACTTTTTCCTCCGAATGACAAAAAAGTCGAGGAAACATATAAGAACGAGCTTGACGAAGCAGTGGAATTGATGGAGAGAATTCGGCGAAATGCTTCGGTGGAATACCACAGCAGCAGATTTATCCTTGCATTAAAAGTGATTGAACCGGCCGCAATTCCAGCGGGCACTTTCTTTACTGGCTTAGGAGCCAATGATGGGCCACTATGGGCATGGGCGTGCGCAGGTATGGCATTTGGTGCCAAATTGATGATGCATTTGGTTCTAAAAATGTCTCATGTAGATGAGACGCCCATTTTGCAATTGCCTCGCAGAACAGTTGAATCTGACAACTAGTTTTAACTAGTGCCGGTCGGTGTTGCGCATGAGGTAATCGATCACGAGCCAATCGTCAGTGGCGTCGCGCACCGCCCGACCGTCGGCTCCGAAACCGATGGCGGCGCGGATCCACTGGTCATGAGTGTTGAGGCCGTTGACGGTTTTGACGGATTGGAGCACCTGCCAAGCGGAGACCAGTTCCTCATGGTTGGAAAGCATGTCCGCGCAAGTGCATACCAGACGGTTGTCGCTACGAGCCAAGGAGTATCGGACGGACGGCACGCCCAGTCTCGAGCAGAGTTTCGAGGCGATGACCTCGTTCATGGGCTCCTGGCCTGTGCGGCCCGACTTGACGAGCAGTCTGCTGCCGGTGGCCTTGTCGATCGTCCAGCGTTTGGGCAGGTCGCCGCCAGTGGATACGTCGGGAGCGTTGAGGCTGATGTCATGGGATGACGAATATGAGGTGAGCAGGATCTCGCCCAACGCTTCGTCGAAGGGATTGTCAAAGAAGTTGATGTCTTTCCATTCGACCGGATCGTTCTCGCGCCTGACCCAGTATTGGTCCGACAGGCTCAGTCCGTAGGTCCGGTCGAGCAGTTCTCCGGTAGACGCCGCGCCGAGGGATTCGAGTACACGGCGGATACCATCGCGCGTGGAGGGAATGGCACGGGACTTCCACCATTCGTCGATTCTTTTGGCGTACAGCGCGCTCTTGCCGTGCATAGTGAATTCCAAAGGCAGTCGCATGGGATCGAGGACCTCGCCCGAGGAGCACGCGTGGCCGGACTCGGGATCGTATTCGAACGCAAGGACCGGATGGTTCCCGCACATGATTAATTTGCGTGGCATGCTTCCGGCTCCCTTCATACTCCGTATTGAAATTAGTTCATTGTAGCTGTAAACCACGGTAGCGCCCACGATAATGCCCATAAAGGCGCTTTCCCCTCAATCATGAAGGATACTATCTTCCATCATCACGATCCCACTCCTCCAGCAGGTAATAATTACGTACGAGTGTTTCCTGGTCCGGGTTGCTCATCTCTCTTGTAGCGCCATCAAGCTCATCGTATAGAGATTGCTTGATATCGTTTCAATCATAAAGATAATGTTCTTTCGGTTTCATGGAAATTCTGCAAAAAACGGGAACAGGGTCAGATGATTCCCGTCCCTGTTTCCGTCTCGGTTTTTTTAGGATGATGTCACTCGCCCGGCTGGGTTTGCCCGGACTGTGCCGGAGTCTGTTGCGCGGCTTGTGCCTGCTGGTTGGCGAGCATCTGCTGTTGGATGAGCACACTGTTGGTCTGCGCGGTGTACTGCTTCTCGGCCATGTGCATGCTTTCCTCATGGCGCAGCTGGTCGGCGTCGGTGGACACGCGGGCCTGGATCTCCTGGGCGAGGCTCATGAGCTTGTCCTGCTCGAGGATGCTCACGGTGATGGCGTTCGCCCCGCCTGACGGATCATGGAAGGTCAGGGTGGCGCTCATCACGTTCGCGAAGTTCGCGACGGCGACGAGCAGACACACGATCGCGACCAGGGCGTTGGAGTTGAACATGCCGAAGCCGACGAACAGGAAGATCAGTCCCCAGACGAGGCTGCCGAGGTTGAATCTCGTGTTCGTGTCGACGCTGGCGATGTTGCGCAGTGGAATGGTCTTGGTGGACGCGCCGAGCGGGATCAGCCCGAACAGGGTGTTCGGCGCCTTGTACTGCACGCGCGTGCTGGATGCGGCGATGGAGGTTTTGAGCCAGAAGATGATCACGCTCGGGCTGAAACGGTCTCCGACGATGTTCTTCTCGCCGGGCGCGTAAGTGAATTCGGTCATGGTCTGTGCGGTTTCGGCCATGTTCTTCTCCTTTTTGCTTTCTATTGTGTTTTTTCTTGCCCTCTCTCTTTCTCCCGTATGGGCGTCGGAGAGAGGGAACGGTCTGGTTGGTTCCGCTGTGCGGTCCTATTGGCGGATGATGGCGGCGGATCTGAGTTTCTCGAAGTCCCGCCGGCTCATGTGTCGTTTCGCCCGGGTCCAGAATTCTCTGAGCTCCCTGCCATCGGATGCCTTACGTCGGTTTCCGCTTATTTCGTTTGTTCTCATGGTTCAAGTCCTGGATTGTCCGGTCCGCCGGCCGTCGCGTCCTGGTCGATGGCCGGGTCCGGCATCGGAACATTCGATTGGATGCTTGGGAATTCCAGAAGTTCCCGTTTCGGAACGGGAGTCTCCTCCGAATCGATGCCGAGCCGGTAGATTCGTTCGAATCTCTTGCCCAGATAGGTGCCGTCCGTCGTCTCTTCCAAAACGGTGCAGTGCAGTAGGTCCGGGAGGAACACCTCGCTTTCGTTGGACACGTCTCCCCTGCTGCCGACCAACGGCACTCCGTGGGAGGCGCCTTCGATGATGAGCAGGATTCCCCCGCCTCCGAGCCAATGCGGGGTGGTGACCGTCGTGGACAGGCCCGGTCCCATGGTCACGTGGTCTCCCACGTTGAAATCCATCAGGGCGAGATAGTCGTTCGTTTCCGGGGTGTCATGGTCCTTGCAGCTTCCCGTGGCGAGTGTGCGCAGCAGTCTCAACCGTGGGTCGAGCTGTCGGACCTGATGCTGCCGGTATGCCTCCTCGGCGGCTTTCCTGCCCCATGGGGTGGGTGGCAGCATGCCTTGGGGATTGTCTTGCGGAACGAGACGCATGTATGACATCCCATCGGTCACTCCGGCTTGTTTCCTGACGCTTTCCCTGTACTTCGGATCGGTGTCCAGGGATTGTTCGACCAGGTCGAGTATCAGTTCCAGGGAGTTGGTGGAGGTTGCTTTGTCGGCGATGATGTTGACGTCCTCGAACAGCCGTTCCGTGAGACGGTTCAGATCGTATCTGTCACGCGACATCGACGTTCGTTCGTCTTCGATTTCCGCATGCAGCCGGTTATGCCTGCGCATCTTCATGAAGGACCATGGATGTTCCGGCGTCTCCGACCGCATTTCCTCTTCCAAGTCCTTGATCGTCCGGTCTTGTTCGGCCAGACGGTCGGATAAGTCTTTGATGGTTTCTATCCGTGATTGGATTTCCTCGGCTTCGGCCATTTTGGATGGAAATACCTTTCTGTTCGTTCCATCCGGTTCACGTGCGGGCATGCCGATATCGGAAAAGGACCGGAAGGGATTGGCTCCCTTTCCGGTCCTTCTTCTCTGGATGTCGGTCAAACGGACGTCACATGCACAGTCCCGACATGCCTGTGCCACCGTTGCACGGATCGACGCATGGATCGGGCATCGGAACATCGGTCGTCTCCACTGTCGCGGGGAAAGAGTCCGACCCGGATGGGCCGGATTCCACGGCCGCGCGCGCGACCTGGGGTTCCTGCGACTCGTCGAAGTGGAACGAGGCTTCGGCGAGATCGGCCTGTCCGTCCTCTTCGGCCGGCGTCGGGCCCTTTCCGTGTTTGATTTCCAGGTTCATTTTTGCGATCTGGTCGGTGAGGTCGTCGTACTCCTTCTGGCCTTCCCATGGCTGGTTCAACGCGTTCCACGCGCTTTCCAGGCTGGCTTTCGCATTGCCGAGTTTGACGCCGAGGCTTTGCGCGGTGTTGGTGTTGTTGGAGATGATTCGGTCGAGCTGTCTGATGACGCTGTCGGCGCTGTTGTTGATGTCCGGCGCGCTGGTGCCGGCCCAATGCTCATGCTCGCCTTTCAATCCCACGAACGGGCGGAACACGTTGAGGCCGTTGACGGCCATGTTCCGTGAAGCGACCATGACGGTCAGACCGCAGTATTCGCCCACTTCCCGCGTTTCGCCGCGGTCGAGCCCGCGCACGATGCCGACGAGGTCGTGGATGGCCTGTCTGCGGTCCGCGATCGGGCCGTTGCCAAGATCGAGGCCGCATATTCCCCGGGTGAGATGCTGGCCGCGGATCTCGACGGCTTCGCGGAATTTCGGCTCGTCGTCCAACGCCTCGTCGTGGAGTCTTTCGAGATTGTCCACGGTCGGCTGCAGTTGCATGTCGATCTTGAACCGGATTGATCTCTGCTGGTCGGCGTGGGCGCGTTTGAGCAGTTTCATCTGGGTGAGCTGGTTCTCGAGTTCCATACGTTTGGCGATGTTCGGGTCTCCTGTGGCGATGGCCTTCATGTCTGCGAGGCTGAGCACCGTGGCGTCCACGTCGGACGCTTCGCGTGACGGCGAGCCGGAGCTCATGATCTGGCTGATGAACCGGGCCTTGCGCTCGACCGTCTGGAACATGTAGCTGTCGAATGTGCCGACGGTGACGTACCGGTAGTCCTGCACGTTGTCGAACATGTTGCCCTGCCGGCGGACACGGCCCTGGCGTTGTTCGAGTTCGGCGGGCTTCCAAGGGCAGTCGAGGTCGTGGATGGCGAAGAGCCTGTCCTGCACGTTCGTACCGGTGCCCAGGGTGCCGGTCGAACCGATGAGCACGCGCACCTCGCCCTTGCGGACCTTTTCGAACAGGGCCTGTTTCCTCTGCGGATCCTTTTCCTGCGCGGCGAACATGATCTCGTCTGCCGGAATTCCCAGGTCGACGAGCCGCCGTTTCAGATCGGATTGGATGTTCCACTTGCCGGACGCCGTGGTCGACGAGTCGCAGAACACGAGCTGTGTGGCCTTCTCCTCGGCATGCTCCCGCCAGATCTCGTGGATCTTCTCGGCGCAGACCTGCACCTTGCCGCCTTCCATGGGTTGGATGTCCGGATCGGACACGTCGAGCAGTTTCGGATCGAGACTGACTTTCCTGCCGTCGTTCGTGATGTTGAGCATGTTATCGTCCGACGGGTCAACGGCTCCGTCGCGCACCAGTTCGGCCCGTTCCACCAGCGCGTCGACGGCCTGTTTCTGCGCTTCGGTGGCTTCGACCGCGACGGACACCACCTCGCAGTCCGGCACGTCGAGGTCGAGCTGGTCGGCGGTCAGCAGGTCCGCGTAGTCGTGGAACGTGCTCATCAGCTCGGGAAGGTTATGGAATTTCGCGAACCGTTGCTTGATCTGGTATCCGCTGCCTTCCGGCTTGACCTCGACGCTTTCGACGATGCTGCCGTACGTGTTGGCCCAGCTGGTGAACGCCTCCACGCCCTGCGCCTTGAGCAGGTCGGGAGCGAGGTAGCGTTGCATGTTGTACAACTCGGCCATGGAGTTGGATACCGGCGTGCCGGTCGCGAACACGATGTTGCTTCCATGTCCTGCCTCGCGCAGGTACTCGCACTTGTCGAACAGGTCCTCGCATTTCTGCGCGGCCGCGACGTCCACGCCGGGCACGCTGATCGTGGTGGCGATGGCGAGGTTCTTGTATTGGTGGGCTTCGTCGACGAACAGCATGTCCACGCCGAGGTCCTCGAAGTCGATCCACTCCTTGCTTTCCCCGCTGTCGCGCAGCGCCTGGAGTTTGCCGTCGACGCGCATGCGGTCCTTCTCGGCCTGTTTGACGGTTTTGCCGAGGTTCTTCTCCATTTTGCCGATCTCGTCCTTCAGCTTCTTCGCGGAGAAGTCGTTGCCGTCCGACTTCGCGGTCTCGATGCTGTCGAGCATCTCCGCCTTACGCCGTTCGAAATACTTCTCACGGCGTTCGGGACTGACGTGCATGCGTTGGAACGTGTCCTGCCGGACGATGACCGCGTCCCAGTCGCCGGCGGCGACTTTGGCCCAGAAGCGTGCCGCGCCCTTGCCGGTGCCGTCGGCCTCCGTCATGGACAGGATGTTCGCGTCCGGGTAGAGCGTCAGATAGTCCTTCGCCCATTGTTCGGTCAGATGGTTCGGTACGACGATCATCGGCTTGGTGGCCCGGCCGAGTCGTTTCGCCTCGTGGCAGGCGGCCACGCCGGTGAAGGTCTTGCCCGCTCCCACGACGTGCGCGACGAGTGTGCCCTCCTCGGATTGCAGGATCCTCGCGACGGCCTTGCGCTGGTGAGGATACAGGTCGATGTCGGCGCTGATGCCGGGGAATGTGAGATAGGAGCCGTCGTATTCGCGCGGGTGGATGCGGTTGAACCGTTCGTTGTACACGTTCTCCAGCATGCGGGTGCGGTCCGGGTCGGTCCACACCCATTCCGCGAACGCCTGTTCGACGGTGTGGCGCTTCTGGTACAGCAGCGCGGTGGCCTGCGGGTCGCGGATCCTTCTCTTCCCGGTCGGGTCGTTCGGGTCGGGTTTGGTGAGGTTGCTGGTGGTCGCGTTGAGCGCTCCGGACACGACCTCGAACGGGTTGCGTCCCGCTCCGGTGCCCAGACCGTATTTCCGGATGGTTTCCTCGTCGAGTTTCGATCCGAGCGACGCGTTGACCTGCCAGTTGCCGGTCGTCTCGTCATGGCTGACCGTAAGGCTCCGCATGCCGCCGTCGGTGATGTTGGGCTGTTGGCCGAGGTCGAATGTGTCGATCATGAAGTCGCGGATCACTCCGGTCGGGATCCACGCCGAGCCGAGTTTCGCGGTGATGTCGTCGTGGGTGAGTCGCGCGGGCAGCGATCGCGCGAGTCGTTCGTGCAGGGATTGCAGGCTCTTGAGACGGTCCGTGTCCGCAGGTTCGGCCGGATGGGAGTCCATCCATGCGTTCCGGCGGCTTCTCCACTGTTCCAGGCCTTCCATGTCGACCATCTCGTCCAATGGTTTGAACGTCTTCTGGTCCCATGAATTGTAGCGTCCGTACCGTTTCTCGATGGTCGGATGGTTCAACCGGTCCACGTCCATCGCGTACAGGTATTCGCAGGTTTCCGGATGGGCGCGCAGGTCCTTGGCCAAGGCGAGGAAATCGCACTTGGTTTCCTTGTAGTAGCCGTGGTCCTCCACCTCCCACAGGCTTGGATCGGTGATTTTTCTCAACGCGTCGCATACCGGACCTCGTTTGAAGCTGCCGGCGTTGAGGATCGTGGCGATGACCTTGTCGTCGATGGCCTCGGGATCGGCCGAAACGGCCTTGTACAGCATGCGCATGGCACTGTTGGACGCTCCTTCGTCATCGCTTGACCAGCCGTTGTCGAAGACCGTGTCGAACAGGTCGTTGCCCGTGGGTTGTTGCGCGTTCCAGTTTTTCCCGAGCAGTTCCACGCCGGGCTTGCAGCCATCCAGGAACATGGCGGCGAAGGCCCTCTGCTGGCCGTGTCCGTGTTCTTTGAGCACGTTGGAGAACCAGGGGGCTTCGACCACGGACTTGTTCGCGTGGATCGGGTCGGTGGCGCTCTGCCATGCCCCGGTTTGGGTGAGTTCCGTCCGGCATCGTTCGACGGACACGGGCGGTGCCACGTCCTCGAGCCCGTTGTCGGCGAGCCATTCCCTCACGCGCGCATGTTCGGGCTGGTCGACCAGGTCCCGGAGCAGTCCGTCGACGTGGTCGAGTTTTCCTCCCACGTCGCCGGACAGGTATTCGTCCGCGGGCAACGGCATCCCGGTGTCCGGATCCATAACGATGAGGTCGCCGAGTTTTTCAATGGTTTCGATGTCGTCCCGGGTGTCGAGCAGTCGTCCGATGAGGTCGAGATCCACATGTCCCACACGGTCGAGGCTGACGGCCATCGCGTCGACGGGTTCATCCACGTGTTCGGGCATCGGAGGCACCGGCGTGACGACCCTCTTGGAAAGCATGTCTCCTTTGGCTTCGAACCCGTTGGGGCCGATCTTCTCCAAACTGTAGAGCTGGTTGAGGCTCGGATCGGAGTTGTTCGGGTCGAACACGCGCAGGTTCTCTTTGGAATTGAGCCTGCCGTAGGATGCGACGAACCGGTCGTACTCCCCATCGAGGTCCCTGATGCCTTGGTCCACGGCGGTGTCGGTGGCGTCCGGGTCTCGTTCGATGGCGAGCAGGCGTTCCGTCCGGTCGCGTAGGCGCAGCATGGCGGCCATGCGCGCGTCCCCGCCCTTTTTGACGCGGGAGTGCGCGGGAACGAGCTGTCCGTCCATGTCGCCGTACCAGATGTGGTCGTTGCCGTCGACCGTGTACCGCATGGCCTTTTGCACGGTCCTGTCGGGAGCGACGATCGGCTCGTTGACGCGTTCGCCGAGTCCGTCGTGCAGGTCGATGCCGTACTCTTCGAGCTGGCTGGTGAGGATGCGTTCGACCTGTCCGCCCAATTGGGTGATGTCGCTGGTTCCGGTGACGTCGATCTGCGGGCCGAATGGTCCCGAGCCGATGGTCATGGTTCCGGCGACGTATTCGGGATGGTCGACGAACAGTCTGTTGGCGGTGACGCCGTCCCGGAATTCGGTGGTGTCCTCCCATTCGGCGGCCGTGTCGGCCAACGGCTCGTCGCGTTTGCGCAGGATCAGGATGTCGGAGACCACTTCGGTGCCGGCCTGTCTGCCGAACGTCTCCCTGGGCAGACGGCATGCGGCGACGAGTTCGGCCCTGCGGGAGAGTTCGCGGCGCATGTTCGACGTGTTCTTGTCGAGCGTGTACCGGCTGGTGAGCACGGCGACGAGGCCGCCGGGGCGGACCGTGTCGAGACTGTGCCGGATGAACCAGTCGTGGATGACGGTGCCGTCGATCCTGATCGCGTCGCTGTATGGCACGTTGCCTATCGCGAGGTCGAACGCGTCCGTGGGCAGGCCGGTCCGTTCCATCCTGTTGTTGATGATGTCGTCGTCCGGGCACAGGTAGCGTGCGATGCCGGCGCTAATCGGGTCGGCCTCGATGCCGGTGAACGCGTAGGAGGATCCGGCCGGAGTGCTGCGGATGAAGTTGCCGGTTCCGCAGCCGGGCTCCAGCACCATGTCCGGGTGCTTCGGATCCCGGCCGAAACCGGCCTTGCCGAGCGCCTGCCACATCGCGTCCGCGACGGGCCTTGGCGTGTAGAAGGCGGTGAGCGTGCTGCTGCGCGCGTCCGCGTATTCGGCGTCGGTGAGCAATTCGCTAAGACGCGTGTTGATTCCGCTCCATGCCGGATCGGCTCCATCCTCCTCGAACGCCTTCTGGGCGCCGCCCCATCCCGCGTACGCGGCGAGGGCGCGGATGTCGTCCTCGACCGGTTCGCGGCCGCTGTCGTCGAGGTCGCGCAGCACCTCGATGGCGTGCACGTTCGCACGCGCCCGTTCGAGACTGGATCCCGTGGCCTGCAGGTCCGGGTCGAGCAGACCGCGGTCGATGTGGGTCAGAGGGCTTCGATCACGTTCCTGATGGCGATCTCCTCGGCCTGATGCTCCGCCATCTTGAGTCCCTTGAGCCACGGATCCCAGTTGCCCGGCTTCTTGAGGTGTTGGTGCGTCTTGTCCCAATGGTTGACGTACTCGGTGATCGTCCGGCCGTAGTCCTTCTGGACCTGGTCCATGTAGGCGTCCAACGCCGGCATCCCCTGCCTCTTGAGCTCCTTGAGCTGTTCCGGCATGTGCTCCGCCATGAACAGGTACCTCATCTTCTTGATCCCGGTGTACGGGCAATGCGTGATGTTCGTCATTTCGGGTCGTCTCCTTCCTCGCATCGTTTTCTTCCGTTTCGTGGGAAGCACGCGAATTAGACACATTGTCTAATTTCGTTTCCCAATTATTTTGCCCCCCAATATGGGGATTGTCAATTTCTTCCGGCATGTCGAAGTCGAAGGCGAGCTGTTCGGCCTCGATGGTGGCCGCGACCACGGGCCGTGAAGTTTCCGGACCGTCCAAGACGTCCTCCACCTCGTCGCCATCGGACATTACCACGCCGGCGTCGGCCTCATCGCGTGCGATCCGGTCGAGATCATCGTCGGTGAACTGCTCGCGGACCTCCTGCCGAGTGCCGCCCTCCTGCATGACAATCTGGGCGGCGAGCTCCCGTTCAGGGGAACCGAAGTCGATATCCGGCTCATCGTCCACGTCTTCGGACCGCGTCGCATCCGCCACCGTCCTGTCCGGCGCGTATCCGTGCTCGCGCTCCGCGGCCAGTCGGGCCTCCCCGCTTTCCATGCCGTTCCGCAGGTTGAGATCGTACGAGTCGGCTATGTCCGCGATCGCTTCGGGTCCGGCTCCACGTCGGATGAGCTGGGCGACCTCGAACCGGCCTACCTTGATGCCGAACAGCTCGATCTTTTTGGCTATGAGCTCCGGCGTGGAAACCGTTCCGGCCTCCATACCGGAAGACGGCGCGTCCTCCGCGCGTTCCGGCTCCGACGCGTCCGTTCGCGCCGGCGTATTCGTGGATGATGCGGCGGCCGTCTCCGGCTCCTCGGCCATGTCCGCGGCATGTTCCGTCCGGTCGGCCATGGCCATGACCTCTTCGGCCGTCACCTGGTGGTTTCCGTCTTTCGTGACCATGGTGACGGGCAGTACGTCCAGCAGTCTGTCGATGTTCTCGCGGCGTCGTTCCCGGTCTTGTCCGGCTGCCCGTTCCGGCCGTCCTCCACTGGTTCCTCCGGCGTCGAGGATGTCCGAGACCTGTCGGGCGGCGTCGTCGGACAGCAGTTCCACCGTTCCTTCCGGCATGCCATGTCCGCCGGCCAGTGACGTGAAGACGATCTGCGGACCGTGGCCCGTCTCATGTCCGGGCTTCGTGCCGGCCGTTCCGGAAGTATCGGCGGCGGTCGTATCGGGCGTGTCCGTCGCCGTGTTGAAGGAGTCCCATGAGTCCGGACTGTCGAAGATGCCTTCGCGGAGACTCCTGAGTTCCGTTTCCGTGGCCTCCGGCCCCTCGTGGACCATGCCTTCATCGTCGAACCAGTCGAGCCGGTAGGCCATGGGCGTTCCGTTCGCGTCGCGTGCGGCCACCTCGTATCCGGCGAACTGGCTCGCGCCGTTCTCGCTGGTTCCCGCGTCCGTGTCGTGCGCGTCGATGTAGCCGATGACCGCATTCTCGAACGCCGCGTATTGGCCTGACAATGCGGCGTCAAGGGCTGTTCCCGTATTGTCGGACGGGGCTTTCATCTCCCGTTCGGCCTGGTCGATCCACTCCGTGGTGAACCATTCGGGACGGTCTTCCGGCCTGATTGTCCCGTCGATCTCGCGGAGTTTCGCGATCTGCGCGTCCACGCTGCCGGCCCATAGGTATTTCTCCGCATGTGATGGGCCGAGGAAATAGTCGACGTCGTCCTTGAGGCGTCCGAGCAGCCGCAGGTTGAACCCGTAGGTTCCGTCCGCTCCGGGAGATGCCGCCAGGGTCCGTTCCGCGTTGGATGCCGCGGCTTTCGGAAATCCCCGTCCGGCGAGGATGGTCCGTGCCTGGGTGTTGCCTTCCGACTGGGCGATGAGGCCAAGCATGTCCTTGCCGAGTTCCCCGGCGTATTCCGTCGCCGCCGTGTCGATGAGCGTGCGCCAGTTCTCATCATCGTCGTCGGGCATGCTGAGGATCATTCCCACGGGAGCGTGCTCCAGCATGGTTCTCGCGGCCTGTCGGACGACTTCCTGCCGGGACTGGTCGAGGCTGTATCTGCGGTTCATCGGATTGGTGTATGCCGTGAGAAGCCCGGGTGAGGTGATGACCCGTCTGATGGCTTCGGCTTCGCTGTCCATGTCGAATTCGCCTGTGCCGATCAGGGCGGAGACCACGTCCGGGTGGTTCTCCGTTTTGATCATGTCGTCCAGGTCCTTGCGGTCGAGCCTGCCGGATTCGACGGCGTTCTTCCTGGATGGCCACCAGTCGCGGCCGCTGAGACGGTGGAGCAGGTCGTCCGAGGCTTTCGTCAGCATGCTTGCCGCCAGTCGGCTGTCCGTCTGGTTCCAGCAGCACAGGTCGATGGCGTTCTGGCTGAGTTTGCCTGATTCGACGAGCATCTGCAGCAGTCTCGTGTTGCTTTCGGTGCGGGCCATGTCCTCGAGCAGACGTGCCGGCGTGCCGGCATAGCGGATGATCGCCTGTCGGAGTTCCGGCAGTCCGCTGGCCGCGAGGGTTTCCAGATCGTCCTCGTCGAGGCTGGAAAGGTCCGCATCGTGGGTCATTTCCACGAGTTCGTCCAACGCGTTGTAGTCGCGGTTCCGCCATTGCGGGTCGAGCAGATGCCGTGCGATCTGCTGTGGGGTGGAATGTTCGCGTGCCCAACGCAGTTCGGCCCAATCGTCGGAGCGGTAGAGTTCTTCGACCTGCCGGCTGGTGTTTTCGTCGATCATTGTGGCTGTTCCTTCCATTCGGCTCACCGCATGCCTTCCAATGTGGGGCGTGGCTTGTCGTCCGCCGTGTCGGCCGATGCCGGATTCGGGTACGGGAGCATGTCGGAGAGTTGTTTCGGTTTTTTGTTGCTTCCCATGTACGGTTCGTCCGGCAGGCTGTCGCCGTCGAACGCGCGCGCCCAGGGGTTCAGCGATGCGGGTGGACGCCACTCGTCCGTCGCCGGAGGCTCGGGTTCCTTCCTCCTTCGTGTTGGAATGGTTCTCGCCGTGTCGGGTGTGTTCAGTTCCTCGTCCGTTCCGGTCTTGTCGTCACGCATGATGTCCGTCTCCTTTCACATTCCGATCCCGGGTCCGGTGGCTGGCATGGCGCCTTGGTCGATGCCTGGATCCGGGTCGGGCAGGGCGTTCGCGTCTGGGAAGGCCGAAGCCCAGGGATCCCCGACCTGTGCCGGTTGGGTCTGGCTGACGGCATCCGGCATGGTGGTGGAGTGAGCGTCCGGCATGGATGCCCATGGGTCGTCGGCCGCCGTGGTGGAATACCGGTCCTCGATGGCCTGCAATAGGCTTCTGATGGCCGAGAGGCGGTTCGGTTCATGGCCGATGTATTCGGTGATGGGGCCTTCGGCCGGTTCCGTATGGTTCCATTTCTCTCCGGCGAGACGCCAGAGCCATTCGCCGTCCGATGCCATGATGCTGCCGAGGACCTGCCCGTCGGGTAGTTCCGCGTTGGCGCGTCTCGGACCGTTCGCCCAGGCCGGGCCGGATCGCAGTTCCACGTCCTCGATGGTGAAGTCCTTGCCGTCGATGCTGAGTCTTTTCACGTCTTCCATTGGTTGTTCCTTCGTTGGTTTTGTTTGGAGTTCCGGCATGTAGTCGATGGGATTGAGTTGGAATGAGGAGCACAGTTGCGCGAATGCCTCGAGGGTGACGGCCGAGCCTTTTTTGATGCGGGTGAACATCGCCGGGCTCACGCCTGCTTTTTCGGCCAATGCGACCCAAGGCATGCCGGTTTTGTTCCGATACCGGTTGATGTCATTGCGGAACCGTTCCATATCGATGGATGACATGGTTGGTTCTCACATTCCGATTCCGGGATCCATGGGACCGTTGCCGGAGTTCGGGTCGATGCCGGGATCCGGATCGGGAATGGTCGGCCCGCTGGCTTGGAACAAGGCGTCCAAGTCGACGCCGGTCCACGGGTCCGGCGCTTTCACGCGTGCGGCGGAGGATCGTTCGTCCATTACGCAGACGCGGTCAGTGAGGTCGGCCGGCATGTCGTCCGCGTATGCGCCGACGCTTTTCAGGATCGGCGTACGGTTGTCCCATACGAGCCGGTCCGCGGTAGTCTGGTCCATGCCGACCCAGTCGCCGTCCTTGTTGACCCTCAGATACCGGTCCCTGTCGGGGTTCCATCCGCCGTACATGGTTTTCTCCGCGATCTCGCCATCGATGAGATGCTCTCCGACGGTTTCGCGGGCGGTTTCGGACGGGTAGGCGCGGTAGTATCCGAGGTCGCTTTCCGGGTCCATGCCGTGGACGGTATCGACGATGTCATGCAACAGTCGGATGTTCTCCGGCGTGCGTTCGATGAGATTATCGGCGTCCAGTTCAAGGGCGATCTGCGATGCGGCGGTGGCGCGCGCCATGACGGCGTCCGACGGGTCTTCGTCGCGGGTGGTCCAATAGGCGCCGTCGTTGCTGGACCATAAGGCATCGGCCGCGGCATCATGCCAGTATCCGGGGTCGTTCCAGTTCGCGGACCATTCCTTGATCTCGTCGTCGAAGCCGGTCATGTTCGTCATGGCGATGTACCGGTCGTGTTCGATTCCCGGTGGGAGGACCGAGTCGAACTGGTCTTCGGTGACCCAGCGGAATTGGTCGTACCTGTCGGGCTTGTAGCAGTCCTCTCCGAGCTGGTAGCATTCCTCGCCGATTCCGATCGGCTCTTCGATGGCGTTGCTTCGTGCGAAGAGCGATAACCGTTCGGTCGCCTGGTCGCGCCATGCTTCCATCCGTTCCAAGGTCGGGTTTTCCATGTTCGTCTCCTTTCCGTCACATTCCGATTCCGGGACCCATGGGACCGTTGCCGGAGTTCGGGTCGATGCCGGGATCCGGCATGGGAAGCCCAGCGTCCGAGCGTTGTTCCGGACGGTCCGGCAGTGGGACGGCCCGCATACGTTCGATGGCGTCGGCGGTGAGTGATTGGTCGAATTCCTTGGACAGTCCGGGATCGGTGGCGATCTTCGCGAGTGTGGACGCGGTGGAGAAGTCGATGCCCGGATATCTCATGCCGAGTTCCCGTTGCGTGTAGAGGATGGTCCAGTCCTGGATCTCCTCATGCCGGTCGAGGATGCTCCCGACGGCGCGTGCGAGAGCGTCGTGGTCCAGGAGGGACAGTTCCGACCGTTGGCTTACGTCGACCATGATGGTTTCCTTTCCGACGGGCCCATCCCGTCTTCCTCCCGTTCACATGCCCCCGGTTTTTTCGCCGCCGATATTTTTTTCGAGGATGAAAAAACCGATATCGGTTGGGATGCGTGTGGAAGGGACGCACCATTCGATATCGGGAAGGAATTGAAGTGCGTCTTGTGATCGCTGAGAAACGTTCCGTGGCTTTCGCCATCGCGCAGGCGTTGGGTGATGTGAGACAGGGCGATGGGTATGTTTCGGCCGGAGAGACGCTCATCTCATGGGCGCAGGGCCATCTGGTGGAATTGTCGGATCCGGAGGAATACACGGACATGCCTTGGTCAGCGCGTAAGTGGACGATGGAGTCCCTTCCCATCGATCCGAAATCATGGCGTTGGCGTTTGAGCGGTGCGAAGGGCGCGGTGCAACGATACCGTTCCCTCTCCGAACTGCTTCGTTCCGACAAGGTGACCGAGCTGGTCAACGCGTGCGATCCGGACCGTGAGGGCGAGGCCATATTCCGACGTATCCTCATGGCCTCGAAGGTCTCCAAACCTTCACTGCGCCTGTGGGTCGCGTCATTGGACGAGCAGGCGATCCGCGACGCGTGGAAAAGGATGCGTCCGGAATCCGATTACGATGGTCTGGCCGACGCGGCGGACGCCAGGGCGAAAGCCGACTGGCTGGTCGGCATGAACGCGTCACGCGCCCATACGCTCGCCTGGCATCGCAGTCTGTCGCTCGGACGAGTGCGCACACCCACGCTGAACATGGTCGTCCAACGTGATCTCGCCATCGAATCACACAAGCCGACTCCGTTCTGGCGACTCATCGTGCCGATGGACGGGTGGACGCTTGAAAGCGGGAAGATCGAGGACCGGGCGTCGGCCGACCGCGTGCTGGCCGACGCCAAGGGACTGGCCGTCGATGTTCTGGAGGTGAAACGGCGTCGCGAGCATGCGAAGCCGCCGACCCTGTTCGACCTGACCGGATTGCAGAAGGCCATGAGCGACCGGCACGGGCTGACCGCCGAGCAAACGCTGGACTGTCTGCAGCACTTGTACGAGATGAAGGTAGCGACCTATCCCCGCACCGATTCCAGATACGTCACCCATGATGACGTGGACGGGTTGAAGGAACTGCTGCAGCCGAAATACGCGTTGGGTTTCCTGGATCAGAAGCCCGTCGACGCGATCCACGACCTGTATTCCGCCGGCGGCTTCGATCCGATGCGGTGCGTCGCGGACGACAAGGTCCAAGGTCATACCGCAATCCTTCCGACGCGGCGTCTCACATACGACGTGTTCCAGCATGACCTGACGGACATGGAACGCAAGGTCATGACCGTGATCCTGACGCGCATGTGGGCCGCCTGCGCCACGGACCGTGTCCACGACACGGTGAAAGTCGATGCGGCATTGGATGAACGTCATGCCGATGGTTCCACGGAACGGGTTCCGCTGTCCGCATCGAACGATGTGACGGTCGATGCGGGTTGGACCGCCATCGAGCACACGTCGAAAACGGACGGCGCGGAGAAGAAGCCCGCGAATCGGATACCGGACTCCCTCGGGAAGGGACCTCTCTCCCAGTCCGGCTCACCTTCCCTCGCCGAGGGCGTGTCCGCACCGCCGAAACCGTTCACGGAGGCCACACTGCTGTCCGCCATGGAGCATGCGAGCCGTTTCGTCGCGGACAGCGATCTGAAAGCCGCCTTGGATGACGACACGAGCCATTCGGGAGGCATCGGCACGCCCGCGACCCGCGCCAGCATCCTCGAGAGCCTGGTCAAAAGCGGCTACCTGCAGCGTAAGGGCAAGCAGATACGCAGCACCACTGCCGGACGGATGCTCGTCGGCGTCGCCGTAGACGAGTTGAAGGATGTGAAGCTCACCGCGCAATGGGAGCAAAGCCTTGTCGACATCGAACATGGCAGGGGCGACGAGACGTCCTTCCTGAACGAGATCCGCACGGCCTGCGCGGCGATGCCCGGCCGTGTCATGGAGATGACCCAGCGCGACAGCCTGCGACAGTTGGCGCAGCAGGCCGGCGAACGCGAGTCGTTCGGCCCCTGCCCGCGTTGCGGCAAACCCGTGGTCAAGACCGGCAGCATCTGGCAATGCTCGTCGAACAAGAGCATGAAGGATGACACCGGCGCCTGGAAGCTCAGCGAGGGATGCGGCTACAAGATCTTCGCGGAGAAGTTCGGCAAGAAGCTCACCGACAGCATGGTCCGCCGCACGTTGGAAGGCAAGCGTCCGAAAGTGTCCGGCCTGAAATCGAAGGCCGGCAAGACGTTCGACGCGCGCCTGGTGCCGGACAGGCAGTACGGCATCGGATTGTCGTTCGACAATCTGAACAGGAAAAGGAAGTAGATCACCGTATGCGCACTTCTTCACCACCTTCTCTTTCGATCACCTGCGTCGCGATGGACAACGTAGGGAGAATCCTGAAGGACAGGCACATCAGCGTAAACGGACTTCTGGCCTTAATCCACGACAGGCATCCCGATTGCGGCCTGCCATACAGCATTTTGCGCAGGCTTGTCTCCCATGAGCGAAAGATGAGCATCGATGAGGCGATCCTGATCTGCGACGCCCTCGACATTCCGTTCACGGCATTGTTCGACTTCGCGGGTGAAGTGCCTCACGGGCCGCTCAAGGGCATGACGTCCGCGGATATCTACCGGGCCTGCGACGCCGCCGGAACCTGGCATACGATTGGAAACGAACCATACGCGAGGGCGGAACTGGATGAGGGACTGTATTCATCGAGATGGCAGAGGGCCTCGACCCCGGGAAGACGATATCTCACGGCCATGGCGGAAATCGGAGGCGACACGCCGAGTTCGACGTCGGAAATCGCAAGACGACTTGGAAAGACGCCGGGCGAAGTGTCCATGGCACGTGATTCCTTGATCAAACTCGGACTGATCTATTCCCCGGAGCATGGCAAGGTCGCTTTCACCGTCCCGGACATGGGCGAATTCATTCTGCGTGCCGCACCATCCGACGGGCAGGCATACGACGGACGTCGGTCCAATGTCGACTGACGAATGGCGGTGACTTTTCCCGACAATGCCCATCGCCGCCACGCACGCCCATCCTCTGCACTTATTCTGTGACGAGCAGCGGCTTGTGTTGGAGCATGTTCTGGATGAGTGTGCCCATATCGGCGACCGGCAGGTAGCGGGCGATAATGGTCCAGATGATCGCGACCTCAATCAGGCTGAGGATGATGGTCGCCGTGCCCCAGACGAGTTGCATCCATAGTCTCGGCCCGGTGGCCGCCCGCCCGGTCACTCCGGCGATCACCGTGAGGATGATGAGCGCCGGCACCAATAAGGTGATGTCCCATCCGTTGAACCATTGGCTTACTGAGACAAGCCATTCTGCGAGAGTCTCGAGGATTCCTGCCATGTTGCTGTCCTTTCGTTGTTGTTTTCCGTTGTCTGTTCCACGTGCGGTTCATCCATCGGAATCCGATGGAGGGTCTCTCGCATCGTTTCGAGTTCCTTCTGGTCCGCTTCCCGTCCCATGCCGTACATTGACGCGAGCGTGAGTAGACTCCGTTCGACATCCTCGGGGAGACGGCCTTCATGCCTGTCGGACGGATGAGTTTCGTAGTATTCCTCGATGGTCGTCGAGCATTGCCGCAGTTCGTCCCAAGTGGGCATGTCATGGTCCATGGGCTGCATGGTTCTTTTGTTCTGGGTGGCTTCCGTGCCCATGAGGTCCGTGGCGGTGCCGCCATATGTCATGGTGAGCGCGTCGAGGCTTTGCCTGATGGTCGGTGGCAGCAGCGAGTACGTGTCGTGGCTGCGCTCATCCGCGTCCATGACAGCCCGTTCCATGTAGTATTCCTCCAATCGTCGCATGCGGTCCCTGCGGTTCGCGTCGATGATTTCCGCTTCTCCCGTTCCGTGGTCGGCCAATCGGGCGATCCTGCCGTTGATGGGATCGGTCAGCGCGTCAAGGGCCGATTGTGCGGCCTCGTCGATATGGTCGCTGTAATCCTCGCCAAACGTCTCGCGGCATGCCTGGGCGATGCCGCCGACCTCGTCGCGTATCCTGCCGAGGGTGACGTCGGGATCGTATCTGCCATGGATGAAGTCGAGGGCCGCCTCGTCCGCGATGTCGGACATACGGCTGATGAAACCGATGTCCCGGGAGCATCGGCCGAGCAGTCTGTCCCCGTCGGGCGTGGGTTTGGTGTCCATTGGAATGCCGGAGTCCAGAAGCTTTCCCTCCACATGGACGACCGGCTCCTTCCGTATCGGTGCTTTTTCCTTGATCGGAGTCTTGGCCGTGACCGGGATGCGGGTCCCTTCCCGGGTGGGTTTGGGCGGCTTGACCACTCCGCTGGTGTGGTTGATGCGTCCGTTGAGGTTGGCCCAATGCTGTTCCTGTCTGCCGCTTTCCGCAGGAGGCCTCTCCCCTAGCGGATTGTCGGCGTCCTCCACACTCCACATGGCGCGGTAGACGACGACGTCGCGCAGGAGACGCTTGTCGGAGTCCCCGGCCGCGGCGAGTACCTGGCCGACCCATGCCTGCTTGGTTCGGCGTGCCTCCTGTTCGAGGCTGTCGATCCTGGTTTCGATGAGCCGTTCGTTCTGCCGCACCAGGTCGAGGGCCGCGTCATGCTTGCGGGAGCGTATGGGAGGCAGGATGCCACCCACCCAATCGTCGTGCACGCTGCCGTTGACCCGGTCCAACAGGTTGGCGTTCAATCGTCCCGCTATGGTCGCCGCCCAGTCGGGTTCCACGGGCCGGTTTTTCTTTTTCAGGTCCGGATCGTCGTTGATGATCCCGCGTGCGGTTTTGCGCAACGCTTCCCATTCGGGGAACATGGACTGGTCGATATCGTCCCGGGCCTGTATATGCGCGTCGAGCATGGCCTTGACCGCCGGCGTGTACCGCTCGTTCATGCTGAACCGGCTGCGGCCGGGGTCCAGGGATGGTTCCTCATGGTATGGGATGCCGGTCTCGTCCATCATGTGCCGGACTGTTTCGATCATGTCGGATGGCGCGTCCATGTCGAGCGTGAACGTGCCGCCTGTTTCCGTGCCGGCCGCGGGCATCATGCCGCGTGCCGCGTGGATGGCGGCATGTTCGGCCTTCTCCGCCGTGAGCCTGCGTGGCTTCTTCTCAAGGCTTTGTCTGATGATGGCGGTGGCACGTTTCGGGTCGGTCATGTAGGCGCGGGACCAGACTCCACGGAGCCATTCGAAGCTTGGACTGCGTTTGATCTTGTCCACGGTCCTCGCGTCATGCGTCTTGCCGAGCATGGCGAGCAGGTGGGGGCCGGCGATGAGGCCGGCCGCGTAATCGTGTTCGCGGAGCAGCCGTTTCAGATCGTACCGGTCCTTGTATTCCTGTTCCATGGTTTCGGTCGCGGTCATGGTCTCCGTGTGGGTCAATAGCGAGTCGAGCATGCGGCTCATGGCGATTTTCCTCGGGTCTTCTTCCGCGCCGGTGAGCATGTGGTCGATATGACGGTCCTCTTCGCTTTTGCATCCGAACAGGAAATGGTTTTCCTCCTTGCCACGCGTGCCGGCCACGTACTGCAGATTGCACGCCGAGTTCGAGTCAGATGGAAACAGGGCGGCGCACCGGTCCACGGTCATGCCCTGGCTGCGGTGGACGGTGGCAGCGTAGCCCGCCTCGCAAGCCTTCCGCAGGACCTCCTTTGGAATGTTCCAGACGGTGTTATCGGAGAGGTTCACGCATCGTGCGCCGGACTTGCCGGTGGCGATGATCCTGAACGTCATACCGTTTTCGAGCGATCGTCCGTTCTGGCCGTGTATGTCCTTCATGTTGTCTCGGCAGACGATCTGGTCTCCGGATCCCACGTCGAGCCCATCGCGCAGTTGGAACAGTTTGTCCGGGTCGCTTTCGCTTTTGCCTTGCGCGCGCCGTTCGAGGATGAACCGTTTGTTGATGTCGCGTACCTGCGCGTTCGTTCCGGCGATCAGCAATGTCGACTTGCCCATCGACTGCCATTTGATGCACATCTGGTACGCGTCTTCCTCCACGTCCGCGTCCTCGCCCCAGTGGATGCGGTCATGCGCCAGATATTCGTCCACGAGCTGCCGGCACTGGTTGACGCTCGCTTCGTCCAACCGGTCGCCGCCGTCGCGTAGCCGTAGGGTCGCTTCCGGTTCACCTTCCCACCTGCGGCGGGACGCGGCTCCTTCCGGATCGTTGGCCCATTTCTCCGCTTTGGCGGTGAAACGCCATATGCTTGACAGTCTCGCGCACTGGTCATGCCGGTCCGCGTAGCCGAGCATGCCGCCCGCGCCGGATACGGAGTCGAGCTGTTTCGGATCACCGGTGAGAAGGACCTTCGCGCCACGCATTTCTGCGAGCCTGGTTATCCATTGCAGGTTTCTGCTGTCGACCATGCCGGCCTCGTCCACGATGATCAGCTGGTTGGGTTTGATCGTGTTCGACGAGTCCGTGACATGGTTGGCAGTGATGTTGATGCGGGCGAGCAGTCGTTCCAACGGGTTGGACGCGTTCCTCAACTGTTGTTGGAGTCTGCCTTCCTGTTGGATCTCGGCTTTGATCCGTTCGGGATCGTTGAGGGCCATCAGCATGGCGATGGTCTTGCTGTCGCAGCCGATGCTGTTGCGTAGTTCTTCCACGGCCTTGTGGCTGGTAGCGAGGCCGAGGACGCTTCCCGCGCCGTACCGTGCCTGCCATGCCTCGGCCACGGCCTTCATGGTCGTGGTTTTTCCCGTGCCGGCCGGTCCGATGATGCTGCTGACCAGTCGTGGATTCTCCAACGCGTACGCGGCCGCTTTTTTCTGGTCCTCTGCCAGCGGATAGCCGCCTTGGGCTTGTTTCCTTTCGTTCCACCGGTCGAGCCATTTCTCGCCTTCGCCATGCGCGTAGCCGACATTGGCGGTCTTGTTGAATCCTTCGATCATGTACTGTTCGGCCTGAAGCACGTCCTTGGTCGTGTATTTGTCGAGGTCCGCGTCGTCGAACACGCTTCGGCCCTGGTGCGTGGCGAGGCTCAGATCATCCATCATGTCTTCCGGCAGCTTGTACCGGTCGGGTGTGAGTTTGACGCATTGGCCGAGCGCCCTGTCGGCGATCTTGTTCGCGACGATGATCCGCTGCTTGGGGTCTATGCGCACGCCTCGGAGCAGGCGTTGGGCTTCGGCCCTCACGTTGCTGCGGGTCCATGTGGTGTGCGCGTGGGTCGTGGCCTGGATTGTGGCCTGGGCCTGCCGGTCGAGGTATTCCTCGCCGCCTCCGGCGAGTTGGGTGAGGTCGGCGAGCTGGCCGAGCAGGAGTCTGGCCACGTCTTCCTCGCATTCGGCGTCCACATGCATGAGACTGCTTTTATGCGAGTTCACGTCCTTCATCATCTGGTCGAGTTGGATATCCGGTGCGACTTCGCCGAGCTTGTGGTACCAGTGTTCGCGTTTGGCTTGCAGGGATGGTTGGACTGCCGGTTTGGCTTTGCGCGTGTTCCTCCACACTTCGAGATCGATTTGCGCCTTGCGTTTCGGACCGACTTCCTTGCCTGTCTGCCGTTCCTCTTCTTTGATTTTCTCTTCGACCAGTTTGGCTATTTCCGCGTGACGTCCGCTGAAGGCGTCGATGAGTTCCTGCGGCACTCCCTCGACCTCGTTGACCACGGCTTTGGTGCCGGTGTCCTGTCTGAGGGTCCACGACCAACCGAACCGTTCTGTGAGCAGGTCCTGGAGCAGGTTCTCATGCACTTCGCTGATCTCGACCAGGCTTGCGTAGATCTTCCGTCCGTCCAACGCGGTCCAGACCTTGTCGGACGAACGGCGCACGCGGTTGCTGAGGACGACGTGCTCGTGTGGCTGCGGGTCGCCGTCGCGACTGTCGTAATGGTCGAACACGAAGCCGGCCACCCCGTCGGCCGATACGCTGGCGACGCCGCCCTGGCCCGCGCGCGTGGTCGCGTATTCCTTTTCGAAATATTCGATGGTCATTTCCGTGGCCCTGCGCATGCATTCGTCGATTCCGTCACGGGTCTCTTTATCGCCGAATGCCCAGAGGATGCTGATGCTTTTCGGCTGTCGTGTGGTCAAGTCGAATCCGGCGACCGGAGCTTCGCCGTTGTCTCCCTCGACCAGTTTCACGTCGCCGAGGTATTGGCCGTTGGACGGGTTGCGTCGTTCGTTGATGAGCTCGCGCACGGTTTTGCTGGATGCCGTGGTGCCGACCTTGCCGCCGACGAGCTCGGCTCCTTTGCCGATCCAATAGCCTGGCGGGTTGCCTGTTGCCGTATAGTATGCCGTTGGGTCGGCAGGGTTCAACGCGTTGTCGCCATCGATCGCCTCCCGCGCGTCACGGAGCGGGTATTCGGCGTTGCTGAGTTTGGTGAGGTTCATTGACATGGTTTGTTCACTTGTCTCCGGTGGGTATCGGCCCCGTGTATCCGAGATGCCTGAGCAGGCGTTCCGCATCACCCTGCGAGCCGTACTGGTCAATAGCGCGCATGAGGTTCGCGATGTATCCGTTCGCCGTCGCCTGTCCGATGAGTTCCGGCTTGTAGCTCAGAATGGTTTTCAGTTGGAACATGCATGAGAACCGACTGGTTTTCCTGGCGCTTTTGATTTCCTTGTGCGCGTTCAGGGTGGATTCTCGTTTCCCGTCGGCCCTTTTCCGATAGTCCCCGCCTTGCTTGGTCAACTGGTCCAAGGCCAGTTCCGCCGACTTGTTCTTTTTGAAATCGATCGCGTCCTGTTTCCGCTGGGCGTACGTCTGGCGGCACGACCTGCTGCAGAATCGTGCGGTCGGTCCTCGTTTGGGCTTGCGGATCAGTTTGCCGCAGATGGGGCATATTCCATCGATCCGTCCGTATCTCTCGTCCAGTTCGTGTCGTCTGCGTTTGATCTCGGATGCCCGCATGCGCAGTCCGATGAGCTGCCGGTCTTCCTTCTTTCCCATGACCGATCCTCACTTGTATGTCCACGGACCGCGATCGTCGGCCCATCGGCCTCCCGCGATGTTGTCCTCGCGCCAGATATGCTTCAACGCGGTCTCATAGGTGACCGTCGTCTCCTTGTGGTCCAGGTCGCCCGTGTATTCGTCCTCGAGTCGTTCGCCCGGTTCGTCAATGCGTCCCATGAACGTGCGTGGCGCTCTGCCTTCCGGACTCACGTCCGGATCGTCGTTCCACCGTCTCACGCCGTTCCAGTGGACGCTGTCGGCTATCAGATTCATCCCGTCCGAACCGATCTCGGCGGACAGCCAACGGAAATCGTCCCCGTAATCGATGGGGATCATCGGACTGATCTGGAACATCAATATCGCCTGACGGGTAATCTGATAGACCATTTCGACCACCGCCCTGTCATGCCCGGGAGCGATCTCGTTGTAGTCGGCGATCTCACGACCCAAAGATTCCAAGGCGTCCCGCCGGTCGAGCCACGCCTGCAGCAGACGATCATCCCGCTCCTTCTCAATACGCAGACGTTCTTCCGATTCTTTCACCCGCCCTTCGGCCTTTCTTTTCCGATCACCGCACTCTAAGTGCCATTCCCTATACTCACCTTTTCGTCCAGCCGCACCAGTACGCCTGCATACCTCGCTTACGGGTTTGCCGCAGACCGGACAGGTGGGCATTTCACCCATATCAAATATCGTTTCCACGCTCATTCCACATACACGGCATCAATAAGCCGGACGATATCGGGTCAAAACCCTGATATCCGTCTTATTTCACCCATAAAACGGCGGTATTCCGCCGTTTTAGGCGTCAGCCGCGAAGCCGGGTGCAAGACGCGCGTGGTTTCTTTTTTATGCTTATAGTTTTTGTTTTGGGGGTCTGTTTTGGTTTCTTCTGTCTTTTTGTCTTGGTTGTGGTTCTTTCTTCTTTTTTGTTGTTGTCTTTTTTCTTGTTTCTTCTTGTATGGTCTTTCTTCTATCTTTTTTCGTTTTGGTTTTTCTTTCTTGAATTCTTTCTTCTCTGTGTTCGTTTTCCCCTATCATTGTTTTCGCACGAAAAGTGCTTTTGCGCTCACGTGCAAACATGGCCGCGTCGATATCGGGACCATGCCGATCATGAGCCGGATGATCCTGGTCCGGGGTGGGAAGTCCGGAACGAGGATTCGATATCGGCTCGGCTCTCTCTTCGCGCAGCTTGGACCATACGGGTCAGGATGCGCCGGCTCAATTCTGGCCTATCGGTTTGGCGTGGGCTTGAGCCGATATCGAAGGTCATGCCCCGGCTCCGATATCGGCTGGTGGTTTGTCTTTCAAGCCTTATGGACACGGCCTGTGATCACTGGTCCATAAGGGACCATTTCGATTCTGGACCGATATATCGGCACGTGATCCGCATGCCGATATCGGTTCGGCTCATTTGGGTCAATTGAGCCTTTGGCTTTATTCCAAGGGTTTGAGGTCATGGACCATATGGTCCATGGTCCGGATGGTCCTGGTCCTTTTCTTTTCCGGTCCGATATCGGGGACGATGCGTTGGCTCCGATATCGGTTGGTCGGGGTCCATCGATGGCGCTTCCTTGGGCCATTCCGATTCTGCTGCCGGCCGCTCGGCATGTGATTGGACCAGTGGCCCGCATGCCGATACCGGATTCGTGGCCGGTGGTCCAATCATGTTTCTCTACATGCCCATCGATGACCGGACGTCATTGTCCGTGTCTTCCGTGATGGCAGTCGGATTCGGTATCGGGAGTCCGACGGAAGGTCGCCCCGACTTGATCCGTTCGGTTTCAAGTCTCCGCGACTCCGCGGAGGTGAGCCCTCCCGGCAGCCGGCCAATGGCATAATCTCTCAACCATGCGCATAACGGAGCGGGATCGTCCGATTCGTAATATCGAAGAAGCCTGTTAGTGAAATCACGCTTCAGAGACGGGCTTATGGCGAATACGCCAATGCCCGCGTTGATGAGCACATGGTTCGCTGCCATCAATGCGGTACGTTTATTGCCGTCGTTGAACCATTGTCCGCGTGTGATGGCGCAGAACATGAGCAGGGCTTGATCCTCTGCCGACCTTTCGGACTTCGATAATGACAAGATCACATCATGGATTTTATTAGTTTGCTTCCCAAGAAAAAGAGAGCCCATGAGTTTTTCATGGGCTCGAATCTGCGGGATTTTCTAGAAGGCCGGCTCCTGTGGTTCGGCGAACTGGTCCTGTGTGGCAGTGGGCCATGGATCATTCGTTGGCTGGGCCGTCTGCTGTTGCGGTTGGACCAGCGGAGCGTGTTGCATGCCGGCGTTGGCGGTGGCCTTGGTGATCTGGACGGTGGCGTAACGGACGGAGGCGCCGAGATCGTCCACGTTGAGCTCGTAGCTGCTTCGCCTCTCCCCCGTCTCGGTCTGCCAGTCGCGTTGCACGTATCGTCCGCTGACTATGACCCTGGTGCCCTTGCGGATGCCGGAGGCGATCATATGGTCCGCCAGGATGCCGTAGGCTACGCAGCGGATGAACGTGGTCTCGCCGTCCTCCCATTTGCCGTTCTTCTCGGTGACGCTGGTTTGGGCTACGCGGAAGTTGACGACGGTCCTGCCGCCTGCCGTGCGCTTGGGTTCGAGATCGGAGACGAGATTGCCCATGAGGGTCATGGGAATCTGGTTGATTGTCGCCATGATTGGTCCTTTCTTTCGAATTGCGGCCCATGTGGTGGGCTTATCCTTCTCACTTCATCGTATGTCGATATTCCATGTGCCCACTCAGTCCCATGCTTGTTCTCTGAATTTGGCTTGTTGCTGGGCGGTTTATGGCTTTTCGCGCCGCGTCGAGCATTCCGCGCGCGAGGTCTTTCGCCCGGCCTGTGTCTATGAAGCTTGACGCCGATCCGAGCATGCTCAGATGAGAGGTGAAGAAATCGGCGGCTGCTTCGACTCCGGCGTCGGTGGAAGGCGCGAGTCGTCCGGCGGCGTACGCTTCGATGATCGCGTCGCCGACGGTGAATGCTCCTTCGATGATCTGGCAGCAGTCGTAGTCCTGACTGTTTGCGTAATCCTCCGCCTCGTCTGTCACGATGCTCATTTCAACCCTCCTTCTTCCGCTGGATAATTGTTCTCTGCTAGGCTTCGTGCAACCATGTCAGTCTTCCCTTTCATTCCACTTCCCTCGCCTGGTGGCCTCAGCGCAAAGCGCTTGGTAGAGCATCTGCTCCTGGATCGCGTCGGACAGCGCACGATGCTCCTCGACGTCTCCGATGTGGTAGTCGACGATGAGGTCCGCGACGCGGTGATGACGCTTCTGCGGGTTAAGCTCCCAGCTCATCTCCTTCGTGCACGCCCACTTGCAGTCGAACACTGGCGAGGTCGGATCGTAGACGCGTTCGGCCACGTCAAGGAAACCGACATCGAATTGAGCGTTGTGCGCGATGATGGTCAACGGCTCCCCCGCCGGCCAGACATGGTCGATCCACTGGTGGAAGCGCATCATCGCCGCGCCTGCGGTCGGCATGCCCTGGAGCATGCGGTCGGTGATGCCGGTGAGGCCCGTGATGAATTCCGTCAATGGATGCTGCGGGTCGATCAACTGCTCGAACTTCGGCCGGCTGTTCTCGTTGCCGGGCTGTACGAACAGGGCGCCGATCTCGATGAGCGTGGCTCCCTCCTCGGGATGGAGGCCGGTGGTCTCCGTGTCAAGCATGATGTATGTGTCGATCGGCTTGTCGAGCGGTTCGATGCGGCGCGGATTGCGACGGTCGATATAGCGTTCCCAATACATTTTTGTTGTGTTTCCTTTCATGGTTGTGGTTCCGTCCGGAGTGGATGGAACCAAAGATTTTTCGATGGAAGTCGATTTTTCGGAGTCGGTCGAACCGATGCGAGGCTAGAGCTTCAGTCAATACTCCCTCTGGCCTTAAGACGCCACAGAGCCGTGGGCGTGGGACTCCAGCCGTCTAGCAACAGAAGCTCTTCGTCGATCAGAGGGGACTCCATCAGGGATATGCGGCGCGTGACCGCGCGGCGTGCGCGAGTCAGTCCCGAATCGTATCCATGGGCGATTTCCCTTTCACTGTGGGGATACCGGCTGGCCTATGCCCTGCCGATACCCCAAGTATATCACACATGTGTGATATTTTGCAGGTGTCTTCCTACTTTTCCAGAGCCCAATCGGCGACCTTGCCGGTCTCCTTGAGTCCGATGGCCTGGCGTGCCCCGTCCTGTCGTCCGTGCCGGTAGGCGGACTGGCTGGATCCCGTGGGCTTGGAGAGTTTCGGCCGTCTGTCGCTGAAGGTGACGTGTTTTTCGACCCATTGGTCGACCTGGTTGCCGCGGACGGTGACGAGTTCCTTGCCGGTGCCGTCTGATTCCATCTCACGTCGGAGGATCTGGTATCTGCGGGCGATCTCTTCCTGGAATCCGCGATAGTAGCCGTTCCTCCAGGCCGCGTTGGCTTTCGCGCGAGGTGTGGTGCGCGCTCTTTCGCGCCACATGGCGGCGCGGCTGGTTTCCATGGCGGTCCAGATGGATTCGGTCTTGTCGACGTCAACGCGGGCGCCGTAGATCCAGACAGTGCTGACGACGTCGCGGCCGTTTCCGGCCCTGCGGCATTCGTAGGCCGCCCTGCACCGGTTTCCGTGGGCCACGATGTTGGCGAGTTGTGCCATGTACCGGTTGCATGGATTGGTTTCCAATCGTATCCTCCGTTCGATGATCTCGACATCGTCGTGGTCTTCTTCGAGCTGCCATTCTTCGATGGCATGCTTGTTCATGAGTCGTTGCGCCTGTTCGAGGGCTATGTGCTGCTCGTTGTCGGATGCGGCGGGGTCGTTGGCTATCGCCAGCAGCCGGTGGACGCGTTCCATGACGCGTTCGACGTTTCCCATGGGACTCCTTTCCATTCTGGTTTGTCATGAGGTGAGGAAATGTATGGAGGCGAGTGGCGGGCACGCCCATCGCCATAGGGAGAGGATGATCGCTGTCCACATCATCAGGAAGACGATGGTTCTGGTGATGATGAAGACGATGGTGTTGGATGGCATGATGCCGGCGTTGAGCCTCCATAGCCAGGTGATCGGCCCTCCGATGTCCCGGCCGTGCCAGTAGCAGGTCATGCGTCGGTGCGAGCACATCCATCCGATGGTGTCGAGCAGGATCCAGATGATGAAGGCGCAGATGCCGAGCACTCCCGTGACTGGCAGGTTCTTCTTCTCGCTGACGGTGACGATCCTGCGGCTGATCTTGTCGATCGTCGTGTCGGTCGTTTCCGTGTATTCGGCTGGCGTGCCGTCGGTCTTGGTTGCCCAGCCGTCGAGCCCGCCGTGGACGATCAGCCTGTGGGTGACGTTGCCGCCGGTCATGATGGGCCAGCAGGTCTGCAGGGTCAGTCCCCGTTCCACGCCGGCCGCGTCCTGGTCGATGACGTCGGTGCGTGATTGGTCGACGATCTCGGGATTCGAGTTGATCCGGTACCGGTACCAGTAGGAGCCCGTCTCTATGTAAACGACGTCCCCGGGCTTGAGCAACCGGATGTCGGCCATGTCCGCGTATGTGTTGTGGCCGGCGAGCGAGCTGTTGCCGACCTGGCCGGGCATGGCGGTGGTGTCGTAGTGCCCGGCGCCCATTTCGTCGAGCACGGTCTTGGCGGTGCCTTGCCAGATGGGCAGGCGGTATTGTTTGCCCCAGGAGGGGACGCGTAGGTATGCGAACAGTTCGCCGTCCCCCGGCTCCGCCTCGGCGGGCGGGTCGGTGTGGCGCATGGTGGCGGTCTTGCCGGGTGTGGCCTTGTGGATCTTCCGGTGGCTCACCTGTTCCTGCCGGTGGCTGACGTAGGACTGGTCGAGGCTGCTGGCCTTCGCGTCGTAGGCGAGGTAGGCGCCAAGGAAGATGACGGCGAGGGCGCAGAGTTCCGCGAGGATGCCGCAGATGATGTTCATGGCTTTTCTCATTGGTCCTCCCCCGTTTGTTTTCCGTCGTCGGCTGTTGCCCGGCGGACGGTCGATGCGCTGACGTCGAAGATCTGGTCGACGGTCCGGTCGCTGGATCCGGCCGACTTGGCTTCCAGGAGCAGTTGCCTGCGGTCGCTTTTCGGCAGCTGCCTCATTATTGATGCTTGTTGGCTGAAGTTGTTCCTGCAGTAGGCGGCCCAGCCCTTCATGCCCTCGGGATAGCCGAAAGCGATCCAGATGTGGCCGTCGAAGGCTTTCTGCGCGGCGTGCACGAAGTCGAGCATCGATTGGAGCAGCTTGGTTCTGGCTTCCATGAAGTTGTTCCATACCTCATCCAGATCCCTTGGATCCTGTTGTCCGTTGGCCATTGTCGTTTCCTTCAGTTGATGGCGAGGTTGATGGTGATGGTTGGCATGTCGATGTCGGGCACGCCCGCTCCGGGCCAGTCCACGCCGGCACGGCGCATGATCTGGTTGACGCAGGTGCTGTGCGCGCAGGCGAGCTCCCACTGCCAGCATTGCGCGTTGCACAGTCCGTAGCAGCGGTCCCACATGAGGTAGCCGTCCTCGTCGACCGCGGGCTTGTCGCCGTTGAGCAGGTCGCGCAGGGCGAGGACCTGGGCACGGTCCTTGGCTTCGAGGAGGGCGGATTTCCTCCAGGTCATGGAGGTGACCCAGCCGCCGCCGTCCACGATTTCGCTGTTCTTGCCGATGGTCACGGTCAACTTGTAGTTGCACATTTTTTCTTTCCTGCCCTTTGCTTTTCGTTCTTTCCACGGGTGTCCGGCCCGATATGGGTCGGACGTGTCGTCCCGGTTTCAGTCGGCGAGTTCCTCTTCGAGGTGCGTGATGGCGTTGTCGGCGTCTCCCCATCCAGCGTCGCAGAAGTACTTGCATCCGCCCTCCGTGCTCCTGGTCGTCCAGTAGCCTTCCCCGCCGTCCACGCCGTCGGCGTTCAGGACCCACCAGTATTCCCGGGCGCCGTTCTTCTCGACCGCGTGGAGGCGGACGTCCCAGCGGCCACGGAGCCCCTGGACCTTGATGTTCTTCGGTTCGTGCTGCGGATAGTATTCGCAATGGTTCACGTTCATGGTCGTCTCCTTTATCCCGTCTGGTCCCTGAATTTTTTCTTTTGGACCGTTTGGTCGAGCGAAGCGTTAGCCGCCGGAACGTCCGCGAGCACGCCGAACCCCTTGGGGTTCGACATTGCGTGGCGCGGACGTTCAGGCGGTTACGATCCTTGCCGTAGGCAAACGGCCCAAAAGAAAATCAGAGGGTGCGGCGCACTGGTGCGCCGCTCCGTTGAACGCCGTGGCCATGCTCCGTCATGGCCGGCGGCGTCCTATGAAGGTCCGGAAACATGGGGTTTCCGGCGGTGGGGAGGTCCGGAGGGCGGCGGAACGTCCTCCGGCCCGTCGACGCGGGGCGCGCGGGATGCCGTATGGCGCGGGATCGATTCCCGCCATACGGCGCATCAGGCGCCCGATGTGCCGGACTCCCCCGCCTCAATCGATGCCCCATGGGATTTCCGCGGGCTTGTCGTAGACGGTCACGGTGCGGGATGGGGTTGTGTAGGTGGACGGCAGGTACACGCCGTGGAACCGGTTCCGTTCCGTTTTGTCCGGCAGTCGCCACTTGCCTTCCTCCGCCCCGTCCCGCCTGATTTTCTCGGCGGCTGCGCGCAGGCGGCGGCATATGCCGCCACACCATCCCGCGGTATCGAGCTGATAGGCGAGGCATTCGCATGAGCCGATTATCTCTAGGTCGTCGTACGCGCGGCGCTTGGCCTGGTCGACCGGCTGGTGGACGGTCGACCCGATGGCGCGCGTTCCCGTCGCGGTCTCGTTCGCCATGCGGAGCAGGGTGGACAGCAACTGGACGCTGTCGGAATATCCCTCGCAGCGGGCGATGCCTTCGGCCGCAGCCATGGTGGTCTGGTCTCCGCAGATGTATGAGCTCATTCTGGTTCTCCTTGGTGTTGTCCGGTCCCTGGATTTTTTCTTTTGGACCGTTTGGTCGAGCGAAGCGTTAGCCGCCTGAACGTCCGCGAGCACGCCGGGCATGGCCCGGAATGCGTGGCGCGGATGCGAGGACGGTTACGATCATGAGGCTTTAGCCGAACGGCCCAAAAGAAAATCAGAGGGAGCGGCGCACCGGTGCGCCGCTCCGTTTCCCGGCCCCGCCGCACTAGGCATGGCGGGGCATGTTCCGTTGTCGGGATCGTCCCGGAGCGATAGCGGAGGGTCCGTTGCTTCCGGCGCCCTCCGCCGGGTGGGGTGGTCTCCGGCGGTTTCAGGGGCCGGTATCGGCGTCTTTGCCTGTGGTATCGTCGGGATGGGTTCCGCCGGCGGTCTTTCTAGCTATACCCGGATTATCCGCTTATCCGACGTCCACGGGCGTCGGCGGGACGCATCTCCTTCTTTGCTCTTTGCGTGTAGAATCAACGGATGTCATTGTTTTCCGGGAGGGCTTTCCAGGCCGCCCGGTTCTCTCGACCGGAAAAGGGGATCATGGTTTTCACGTGTATCGAGATGGAGACCCGTCGACGCATGCTTGGTTTGAGCCAGGCCGATCTGGGTGTGATTCTGGGACTGCTCGTGCCGAAGGATCCGGCTGATTCCAAACCGGTGGGACAGTTGACGGTCTCTCGTTGGGAAGAGGGCGTGAACGGTCATGCCGCGCCGCCGTATTGGGTGCAGTCCGCTCTGCCGGAAGTGTTCGACCGGATCCATGAGATCCAGGAGGCGTTGTTCAGGCGTGTGCTGCCGATCGTCGAATCGTTGGAGGCCGGTGAGGATGGCGTGGTGCATGTGCCGATGTACCGGTCGGACCGGGCGTTCGCGCGGGCTGTGCCGAAGATGGCGGGATGGCCTGCGAGCCTGTGGAACAATGCGGCGGTGAGGGCCGTGGATTCGCTTGATGACGGCAGGGAGTACCAGTTCGATCTGGTCCGGTGACTTTTATGGCTTTCGACGTCCGGCGAGCCTATGAACGGTTAGTTGGAGAAAGGCTTGTGGAATGGCAAGGCGGAAGCAGACCGAAGGCTTTGCCGTAGGACTTCACCGCGGCAGCATTTGCCTGCGGGCTCAGTCCAGCAGGTCCTCGGCGTGCGCGTTCAACGCTTTGGCGAGACAGACGGCTGTTTTCAGGGTCATGTTGGCCGTGGGTATGCGGCCGGTCTCGAATTCGCTGATTCTGGATTGTCTGATGCCGGTGGCGTGTGAGAGTTCGTTCTGGCTCATGCCGGTTCTTCTTCTCAGTTCAGCCAGTTTTGTCTTCATTATGGCTCCAATAGCGTGTGGTAGTTGCCGACGTAGATGGTTCCATTGTCGATGAGCCGGTGGATGCGGTCCGCGATGACGTCCTCGTCCACGTCCGTGAGGGCTCCGTATCCATCGAGCTGGTCGATGTCCCTGTCATCGACGCCCTCGCCGGTGTCGCCCACGAGACTGCGGATGGTTTTGCGGATGCCGTAGCCGAAACCGAGCATGCGTTCCCGGTCGTACACGAATTCGGTGATCGTCGCGTCGATTTCTTCGAAATTTAGGTTTCGGGATGCGGTCGTTCCGGTGGTTTTCGTTCTTTTGGCGGTCGGCTGGTCGCAGTCCGCGACGTACGTGCAATTGCCGCAGTTGTCGCAGTATTCGTCGTGTTCGTCACCGAAATAGTCGAGGATGAGGCCTCTGCGGCATGTGTCGGTCTCGCAGTAGCGTCGCATCGCGTCGAGGCGGGAGAACGCGGCGTTCTGTGCCTTGGCGCGGTCCTTCGGATCGTCGAGCGCGTTGCCGGCGCTGTCGGCGAGTCGGCGAGACGGCGTTCCCAGTTCAGAAAGTCGCCTCCGGTCCAGAGCATGACGCTGCGCGCGGGTTGCCCGTCGCGTCCCGCGCGGCCGGCCTCCTGGTAGAACGATTCGACGCTTTCGCATGGCCCGTCGTTGAGGACCCATCGCACGTCGGGCTTGTCGACGCCCATGCCGAACGCGGTGGTCGCGCAGATCACGCGTGGCGATCCGGTGAGGAATCCGTCCTGGATGCGGGCCTTCTCCTTGTCGGACAGTGGCGCGTAGAACGCTTCGGCTTCGATGCCGGCGTCCTGCAGGCATTCGGAGAGTTCGTCGCACCGGCGGATGGTGTTGCAGTAGACGATGCCGCTTCCCTCGTGGGTCTTGGCCCACTGCGTGATGAATTTCCTGCGCGCGGACGGTTTGAGTTCGATCGCGTCGAAACGGATGTTGGGACGGTCGAAGCCCGTGCCGATCATGACCGGCCGGTCGAGTCCGAGATCCCGGGCGATTTCCGGGACCTGTCGTTTCGTCGCGGTCGCGGTGAACGCGGCGACGACTGGACGTGTCGGCAGTCCGGCGATGAATTCGCCGATGCGCATGTAGCTTGGCCGGAAGTCGTGTCCCCATTGGAGCACGCAGTGCGCCTCGTCGATGGCGATGAGGTCCACGCGTGTGGATTGGGTGAACGCGGCGAAATCGTCGGCGAACAGGCGTTCGGGAGCGACGTACAGGATGCGCAGGCCTCCCCCATGGGCCGCGTCGTAGATGCTTTGGCGGCGTTTCGGCGTCACTCCGCTGTCGATCAGGGCGGCGGACACTCCCCTCGCCTGCAATGCCTGCACCTGGTCGCGCATGAGCGCGCGTAGCGGGGAGACCACGAGCGTGAGGTGCCCGGCGCGCATGGCGGGAAGCTGGTAGCAGACGCTTTTGCCGCTGCCGGTCGGCATGACGGCGATCAGATCACGTCCGTTGAGGATGGTGTTGACGGCTTCGAGCTGTCCGGGACGGAACGAGCCGTATCCGTAGGCCTTGTCGAGTTGGTTCAGGGCGGCTTGGGTCCAGTCGCGCAGTTCGTCCTGCCGGATGGTGCCGGCCCCGGTGTCGAGATAGTTGACGTTCATCATATGCGGTTTCCTTCCTGCCGTTTCGGCTGGCCTGCTGCCTTGCCGACAGAACCAATATATCACATTACTGGGATATTTGTTGGAGCAGGTGTAACATTCGACGGCGGAAACCGCTGAACGACCGGCAAAACGGCATTTTCCGCGAATCGTTGCAGCGACATACGTCAAGGGGCTCTCCATCTCAACGGCATGGCACGCAACGCAATCAGTGAGGGAACGCCATTTTTATTTAGTCCTAAAATATGGTACTATATTATTATGTTCGAATGCGAGGAATCCGCCTACAAGCATTGGATCACCAGACCACAGATCGACTACGTGATCACCCACCCGGTGAAGATCCTCGAGGTCGAATCCAAAAGGAAAGACGATCGGGTCATGGCTTTTCTCGGATACGTCGACGAATTCCGGGAGAAAAAGATCGAGGTCCTGGTGTCGCAACGTTCCCGTAAAGCGTTCCATGCCATGGAATGCAGGACGGAATGGCTGCGTTATTTCGATGAGTGACCGATTGGAAAAGGAGAACGACATGACAGACGAGAAGAAATGGGACGAACTGTCCGACTACTACGCCGGCCATACCCCGGAAATCATCCGTGAGATCCAGGTCCCCGACCGGGCTCTCACGGCGGATGATCTTGACGACATCTTCGCCGGCAGGCCTCTCGCCGACCAGCCGCGCCCCAAAGCCGATATCCTTGCGAAGACCTATCTGACCAAGGAAATCGAGACCGAGGCCCGCAGTGTCATGAAGAGCGAGGGCATAGGCATGTCCGCACTGTTGCGAAAGGCGCTGGTCAGCTATCTCGATAGTCATTCGAAACAGGCCGGTCTGGCCGTGTGATCCGAATGGTGACGAAAAACCTGGCTATGGTATGGATCGGGGTGGAACGAATTCAACGTTCCACCCCGATCCGTATCCGTTATCGCCGGTATCCTGGGTACGACGTCTTCGGGTATTCGCGGCCCGGTCAATGTCATGTCCATCGCATGGCATGCCGCCCATACGGGGTCGGGATTCTTGGCGACGGAAGGGTCCATGAAGCATTCCATGACCGTGTTGGTCTTGTCCAGCGCGGTGATCCGTGTTCCTGCGAGGGCGAGACGTGCCGAAGGCACCGTACGTCCCGCGCATATGCCGAACCAGAGTTTTCCGGCATGTTCTTCCATGATCGATCCTATTTCCTTCCGTGTTCGTCCAGCCATGTTTTGATGCCCATCACCACGCTGAACACCGCGGCGATGGCGAGGATGAGCAGGAGGATGAGCCATAGCCAACCGTATTGTGGCAGTAGCGCGCATTCCGTGCAGACCATCAGCATCGCGACTATGCAGACGGCGAGGATGACCAGGGATTTGATTATGTTGTCGTCGTTCCGGACGCTCATTGCCGTTCCTCTTTCTTGATCTTGGCCCGCCATCGCGCCACGCATCGTTCTATGCGTTTCCGTCCGATGAGTTCCGGTCCGACTCCCGCTCCACGGAAAATGTCAACCGGTCGGGAGCCTGCTTCGAGTTCCTTTTCGGCGTATTCGATGAAGGTTTTGTTCCAGGTGATTCTTTTCTCGGTGCATGCGTCGATGATGTCGAGACTGCATAGGTATTTGCGTTCCGGCTCGTCGAACGGCTTACCACGTGGACGGTCTTTTGCTTTCGGTCTGGTCATTCCTATCATTTCTGTCCTTTCCGCCGGAATGAGCCGGCTTTGTTTTTTAGATGTCGAGTTCTCCTTGGATGACGGGGTGGCTGCCTTCCGGCCCATAGTCGGATTCGTCCAACTGCCAGACCGTTTCCTTTCCTCCGTTGAGTGGATGTTCCTCCACAAGGGTCAGTCCGCAGACTCCGCACCGCATCAGTCTTAGTTTGCTTTGGGTGGTGCGGCCGTTGATGGTCCTCGGCCTCCACAGGTGGGGGCTGTATTGTTTCCATCGTCTGCGTTCGTCCGTGCCGGGGCATGCCTGATTCTTTAACGGGTTGTTGTTCCCGCACAGGAACGGCATGGTGTCGGTCCACGTGTCCGCCCAATAGATGTATTCGCCATCCCATTTGACGGGAAGGCGATCGTCCGAAAGAACGCTTTCCGCGCGTAGGGTCCTTTCGGTTTCTTCTGCCGACGTCCTTTGGGCGTTCATGGCGGAGTCATGCCTTTCCCATGCAGGCCTCGGCTTGGTGTTCCACTCCGGCGAGATATGCCTGGCTGATGATGTTCATCGTCTGGTCGATTCCGTACATGTCGTTTTTGGCTGTTACCAGGTAACGGTCCTTTATTTTTCGTGCGTATTCGTTCGCTGGTTCGATCGCGTCGCTCAACGCGTTGGCCCAGATGCGTTCTTCTTCGCTCATTTGTCTTCCTTCTTGTCGAGAGCCTGTTCTGCTTGGATGCAGAAGTCCAATGCATCGTTCCACGCGGCGCGGTATGCGAGGGCCCATGCCTGCGCGGGCGATTCGGTGGTGAGATGGGCTTCCAATAGTGTTTTGATGGCTTTTCGTTTGACGTATTCGTCGGCGCCCGTGGTGTCGATCTCTTCCAGTTGCGGTGTCGCCTCGTTCTTCCGGTCGAGGATGAGTCTGATGCCTTCGATGATGAGACTGGTTGACGTGATACCCAACTTGGCGGCGTGGTCTTTGAGTTTCTGCTTCAGTCCGATGGGGATCATGAAGCTCGTCATCGACATCGCCTCGGCTTCCCTGCTGTTTTTCTTCATGGAGAATAGTGTTCCGTCCGTGTTCATATGACTTCTTTCAATCCGCTGATTTGCTGGTGGATGTCATTGAGTTTCCGTACTGAGGTGTTGATTATGGTTCTCATGGTGAAGTCCTCTTCGACCAGCCGGTCGGTCATTTCGAAGTTTTCCCTGACCAGCCTGTCGGTCGTCCTTCTCATGAACCACATTTCAACGGACTCGTATTCATCCGATGGAGTTCCGTTTCCCATTACTCGTCCTTGCTTTGGGGCCGTGCGAGTCTGTCAAGGCCTTCGACGACGGTGAGTTCCGCCCATGCGCGGTTCATTGCCTGGGCGAGCCGTATGGTCGTATGGTCCTTGGCTTGCTCGATGAGTTGATGGTAGAGTCTTTCGGCTGTTTCGCATGCTTCTTCATGGCTGATGGGTTCCAGAACCTCTTCCTCGCGCATTGGAATGCAGAGCTCGTCCATGACCTGGGCGAGCCGGTTGTACGCTTCGGCCAGTCCGTGCGTGTTCTCGTCCTCGCTTATGTTCTGCAGGGTGACGTTGAGTTGGCCGGCAAATTCCACGACCTGCGCCATCGTTGTTTTCCTCATGTCGTTTCTTTCCTTCCTCCATGCCATTGACAAGGACCGTGATGAGGAGGATCGGAGTGATTGCGATCGCCATCATGCCGCACAACGTTCCTACCGTTCGACTGAGATGCAGTAAACGTGGGTCGGCGTGTGCGGATACGGTGACTGCAATGTAGCAGGCGCAATTGATGGTGAACAGGTTCATCGCGATTATCGCGATGAACCTGAGTATCGTCCGTGGACCTCGACCGTTCCTCATCGGCTTTCATCCTTTTGGGAGTCGATTTCCTGAAAAGGTTTTGATTTTGAAGGAACGCCGTCGGGGGAATTGTTAGAGTCTGCTGTTGTTAATGTTTCCCCCGTCGGTTTCCTTCATTGTTTCCACGTGTCCCGCTTACGATATCGGGGGTAAAAATCGTGGTCAGAATGTTTTCCAGGGGTGAGGGCATCCCATGATGTTCTGGTAGTCGGCGGCGTCGAGTTCGTTTTCGAGGACGGCATTGTTCTCATGGTAGGTGTGGAGTGATTTTTTCATGCGGTAACATGCCAGGCTTCCGGCGCATGAGAACGCGACGGCGATGACGACGGAAGCGATGATGATGTCCTTTCTTCCGCATACGGCGCCGGTGAGCATGACGATGACGCAGGCCATGACCGCGACGTACAGCAGGTCGCGTTTTCCTCTGGTCTTGCGCGCGTCGGTCAACGCCTGTTCCGCTTCATCCCTCATGTCGGCCGCGTCGTTGAGGTCCATGCTGTTCGGACGGCATGCGTGTGGGGCTGGTTCCTTTCCCATGATCGCTCCTTTTTCCTGTGGATGTCCTTTCACTTGTCACGCCCGCCCCACCTGTTATCGGTCATGGATGTTTTAGGACGGATTTTTGCTCGTGGAGAGTCGTTTGGGGACTGTTGCATCTGAAAATGCATCTGGGTTCAGGCGGCTTGTTCGGTTTGGATCATCATCTTTCCGAGATGGTTTTCGAGTTCCCCTCGCTGTTCTTGCAGTCGTTTGATTTTCCTGTTGATCTCTTCGATGGTTTTTTCCATCATCGCGGCGTCTTCCATGGGCAGGTAGTCTGATGCCAGCCGTTCCGACACTTCTCGTTGGTGTTCCGGCACCACACGCTGGTAGTAGCCGACTGCGACCTGGATGTCGTGGTGTCCGAGTTCGTTCATTGTTTCCCGGAGTGTGCCGCCTTTGATCATGAAAAGGGTCGCGTGCGTGGCTCGCAAGGTATGGAAGGATACGTCGTTTCTGCCGATTTTTTCCCTGGCCACGCGAAACTGAGCCTGCAATGTGGGCGGTGGCAGTATTCCTCCCTTAACAGGCACGAACAGCATCGATTCCGGGTCTTTCGTTGTGCAGAACTGTTCGATGTGTTTTCTGATCATCGGAATGAGCGCCGAAGGTATCGGCAGCACGCGTTCGCTTTTCCGTGTCTTGGTCGGGCAGAGTTCGTATGGTCCGCAGTCGTCCTCTCCCCTGTCGACGCTGTGGCGGACGTAGAGCAGTCCGTTATCAAGGTCGAGGTCCCGTAGTTGCAGGCCGCAGACCTCGCCGATTCTCAAGCCTCCGACCAGGACGGACAGCCAGACCGCCAGCCGCGTGTATTCGGGAAACGCGTCCGCGATCAATCCCACTTCCTTCTTGTCCAACGGGCGTATGTCCTCTTTTTTCGGCTTGTATGGAGGAATCGTGTACTTGCAGGGATTCTCGGCTTTCAATCCCTCTCTCACCGCCGCTTGCATCAGACGTTTGAGCATGAACGACGCCTTCTCGTAACCATCCGGGGAAGGTATCTCTTTTTTCGCGGTTCTCCGCCATTTTGAGACTTCTTCTTCGGTGATCTCGTTCAGTGTCATGGTGCGGAAGTATGGCATGAGCCTGCCTACCGCGAGTTTCGTTCTTCTCATGGTGCGTCCGCGCATCCGCCCGTGTTTTTCCTTGTATTTTTTGAAATAGGTGCGGGTCCATTCCTCGAACGTCATCAGGGAATCGTTTCCTTGTTTCTTGCCTCGTTCGGAGGGTGGGACCCATTGTTGGATGCCTTTTTCGTGCAGTATGACCAGGTAATGCTCTTCGTCGAGCCACGCGTATGCCTGGGCTTCGTATTCGGGTTTGAACTGTTTCCCGATTTTCTTGCTTTTATCCAGTGGGTTCACGTACCGTGCGACGTATGCGATGATGTTTCCATCGTCGTCTTTTCTTTTGATGACCGTGCCCCACCGCCGTGGTTTATGCTGTGTTCTCCTTGTGGCGTCTTCCATCGTCGCACCTCTTTCGGCTACATCTGGAATTGCACCTTCGTTTTTTCGGGTGTTGTTTTTTCAGCCATGTTCACTCTTTTCACGGACGTTCTTTGATAGAGAGTATGTCAATCAGGACAGTGATTTTCCGCATCAACACGGCTGCTGCGAGCAGAGTCATTTGCGTGTTCTCGTCGGGCGCTGCGGGGGCTTGATTCTTTGTGTTTGCGGGGAGGAAGAAGCATGCGAACGTGTCTGACGAGTCCGGCGCCCGGAGTGCTAATTCGTTCGCTTCCAGAGTAGTTTCCTTCATGCGGCAAAGGCT
>OGWT01000099.1_pt1 | contig 58673 bp, 63 predicted proteins | sample 1576101 | NCBI WGS metagenome assembly OGWT01 (sample SAMEA3541481, study PRJEB24748) | human gut metagenome | biome: human gut; feature: human-associated habitat; material: faeces | place: China | collected 2012 | reverse complement strand
GCCGTATGTAAATCTTATTCCCTTGTAGTTTACGGAATAGTTGTTCATATGGTCGTGTCCAACAAATACGCCCTTGGTGCTGCCCATTTCGAGCATTGCCTCGAACATACCGTCATCCTCATAGGGGCCGTATTCCTTTTCAAAACGCCAGCCGGAGATGATTTCACCATTTTCCTTTGCCTCATTATAAGCCTGTGTGAACTCATAGAGCGGAATATGGAAAAATGCAAGGGACGGTACAACCTTTGTTTCATCGCCGTTTTCCTCAAGGGCGATTTTCTTTATTGTATTTTTGTACCACTGAACCTGATCGTCATGGAACTTGTCGTATCCCTCAACGCCCAGTGACTTATCAGGATACATATTGCTGTCCATCATAATAAGGCTCATTACGGCGTTGTCGTTTTCATCGTGGATAGTATAGTAATAATGACCCATACCTGTGATGTTTTCATCGCCACGCTCATAAATGCAGTACTCCAGTGTTTCAAGATAATCGCTGATTTCTTCCTTTGAAACAGCGCCCTCTGCATCGTGATTGCCGAAAGTGAATGTCCACGGAATTTTCTTAGGCTCAATGTATTCGCAGAACTTTTTAATAGCTGTAAGATTGTCGTGCTCGCTTGTGATATCGCCTGTAACAACAATCATATCTGGCTTTGTCTCTTCGAGCATTGCATCAATGGTCTTGAATGCCTTTGCATCCTTCTTTTCATCGTTGACAATGTGAACGTCAGTTATCTGAAGTACTGTGAACACTGTATCGTCACTTCTTTCATAGTCTCCTCCACAGCCGGCAAAGGAAAGAATAACAAGTACCAAAGCCATAATTACCGCAAAGGTTTTAAATACTGTCTTTTTCATATTATTTCTTCCTTCTTCTCATTTTGGATTTTTCTTTAAGCTCATTTTCTCGTTCCAGAGCTTCACGTCTTTCCTGCTCTTCACGCTCCCTGACTCTTGCCATTGCCTCATCATATCCGGAAGCTATAGTATCAAGGAAACTGTACTTCTTCATTTCCTCAAGAACAAATTCGTTTTTATCCTCACGGGCTTCTTTGATAATCTCTGTAACATTGATTATATCCTCATCCTGAAGCTCATTGGATTTATAGTTATCCGTTGCTGCACGGAGTTTCAGCACACGTACATAATCTGCATGTTTTTTCTCCGTAAGGTCATAGAAGAACATGGGAACAGCTGAGAGCACTGCGCCGATGAGAGCCAAAATAGTTGTATACTTAAATGCATTTACCATCAAATCATGGTTCTGCAGGGCAACATTTATATCGTCACCGAAACCGATACCACCGAAAGAAAGGAAGAGCGGTGCAAGCATACCGGTAAACAGACCGATGAGAGTAGAAATAAAAGCCGTATAATTCTGCCAGAAGCCTTCAAGACGCTTTCCGGTTTTCCACTGCTGATAGTCGAGAACGTCGGAAACCATAACAGTTGCAATATAATAAAATCCACCGCAGAGATTCTGGAAGAAAATGCATACAAGAATAAGATATGGGTTATTAACTGCTGCAAGCTGCACCGCTACCATGGCAACAAAAATCGTATTTGCAACAAGCAGACAGTTGCGCTTTCCGAAACGCTTAATAAGCATGGGGCCGAAAACCATTCCGGGAATAAGAGCGTTATTCAAAACAATATTGCATATAGCCATTGCGGTATCTCCGGCTTTGCCGCCGATTCCGTATGTACATACCCAAAGATATATATTTGCCTGAGCCCTTATACCAGTTACAACTCCGAGAATTGTTATAATCCAGAAATATTTGTTGGAAGAAAGTTCCTTTGCACCTTCCCAGAACTTAACCTTTGCAACATACTTTTTATTTACAACAATTCTTTCCTTTGTGCCGAAGTAGGCAAAAAGAACAAACAAAATACCGCCTACGGAACATATGGGGAAGAAGATGCGGTAAAGCCAGATATTATTCATACCTGTTACAGCACCTACCGAGAAAAACATACCTGCCAGAGCCGGCATTACAACATTAACTACGGAACTGGGAATATTGCAGATAAGGCCACGGAATGCGCCTATATTGGCTCTTTCCTGAGCGACGCTGGAAATAGTCTGCTCAATTCCTGCCATGGCCTGATTAAGAAGTGTGCTGAAAAATGTTCCTATCTGAATAAGTACAAACATTACAACAACTGCCATACTCAGACTTATCTTGGAAGCCGCCACACCTAAAATAGGTATTTCAGGTATTGAAAAGCTCCACAATATATTTTCTGTCCAGCCCTGGGGAATATAGGGAATAAGTCCGAAAGAAACCGCTGTCAATATAGCAGACCAAATAAGGAATGGCTTAAATTTGCCCTTTTTGGAATTTGAGTTATCAATAATCATTGACAGTATCGGGGATCTTACAAGAGCAATCAATGAACTGAGCATAGTAAGAACGAATACCATACCTGATGTAACCTTGAAATAGGTTATCATCATTTGAATGTTCATGGCGATTGTGGTCCAGGTTATGAGAACACTCAAAAACGAAATACCGCCATAGCCCATTGAGAGGTTGACAAACTCCTTATAGGATACCTGATATCCCTTGGGCGGAGTTTTCCAGTAAGTTTTCAGCTTTAAAAGACCTTCTGAAATAGTACTTTTCATAGTTTCCTCCTCGTGTGTCAGCAGCTTTCCGTAAGAACTATTTCGCCGGAGACAACACATTTATCGCTTAAATTTCTATTTAAAACCTTTAAAGGCTTTGAAGCAGAAATTTCTGTAACCTTTGAGTTTTCCCATTTAAATGAAATTTCGGTTCCGTTTACAACCATTCCCTTAACGCTTCCTGTTTTCCACTTTTCAGGTACTGCCGGAATAAGTTCACAGACATCGTTTTCACAGTAAACAAGCATCTCGTTTATGCCTGCGATAAAGCCCATGTTTCCGTCAATCTGGAAAAGGAACGGAGGATGAACACAGAACAGGTTTTTAAAGACGGAGTGTCCGAGCATGTTTTCAATAACATGGAGAGCCTTTTCGCCTCTGTGAAGACGTGCGGCAAGGCAGATTGCCCAAGCTGCGCTCCAGCCGATATAACTTGAAGAATTATCAGTACGGTAATTAAAGAGTTTTTCAACCCATTCTCTCTCTTTGGGACTACTGTAATACTTGATGACTCTTGCAGGATAAAATCCGTAAAGAGGTGAAAAATGTCTGTGACCCTTTTCGGCTATGGGCACATCCTCATGCCATTCGCAGATACCTGTTGAACCCTCTTTAAAGGGATAGAGCTTTGAAAGACGGTCGCTGAGTTCTTCTTTAAGGTTTTCGTCATCGGTGAACTCAAGGCAGTTTTCCATTGCCTGTTTTGAAATACCGATTTCAAAAGCGCTGGCATAATCAAGAGAGCATGTTGAGCCGTCCTTTTTAAAGGCTGCCTCAGGTGAAGCAGAAGGACAGGTTACATAGTATCCGTCATGCATTACAAGATAATCTTTTACAAACTTTGCAGCTTCAAGAGCTATCTCCTGAATCTTGTCACGGTACTCTTCAAGATTGCCGTTTTTCATATGAGAGTAAAGCTCGTTTGAAAGCCATGCTCCGCATAAGGGCGCATACATATAGCTTGCACTTCCCTGTACGGGAGGAGTTTTGCGCCAGATATCAACATTATGGTTGCAGGCAAATCCGTCGCAGCCGTAATTGACTTTTGCAGTCTTTTTACCGTTTTGCATTGTCTCATAAACAAGATTTACATATGGCTCCATACACTCAGCGAGGTTTGCGGAGGTTGCGCCCCAGTAATTCATCTGAGTGTTGATATTTACAGTATAGTTACTGCTCCACGGCGGACGAAGAGAATCGTTCCACTGTCCCTGAAGGTTAAGAGCCTGACCGCCTTTTCGGCTGCCCTGAATGGTCATGTATTTACCGAACTTATAGAAAAGCTCAGCAAGAGCTGTTTCGGTATTACCCTTTTTAGCTTTCTTTATGAGTTTATCTGTATCCTCATCGCTCTCATCTCCGAGAGAAATGTTCTGACGGTCATAGATTGCCTTATAGTCAGCAATGTGCTTTTCCTTGATAGTTTCATAAGAATCTGTAACTGCTTCAAGGGCTTTTCTGCACTTGTCGGCCGTTATCTTTCTGTCGGTTTCGGGCATTTGGTCGTAGCCTTTAAAGCCTGTGGCTGTTGTAACATAAAGGATAACTTCTTTTGCATTTTTTACTGTTACACTATCTTTTCCGCCACAGATTTCGCCGTCCGTTGCAATTTTTATTCCCATTGCAAAGGCCATACCTTTGCCTTCGTTGTAACGAATTGGATTAGTTTCTGTTCTCAGATAATTTGGTGCTGCATAATCCGGTGCGTTTCCGGTAAGATAAAGTGCTCCGTTTACGAAAGACTCAGAACGAAGTTTGCTCTTTGCCGATACCTTAACGGAAAAGCCCTTTGAGTTTTCTATTTTGTAAACTCCGATTTTGTGAGGATACGAAACAAAGGCTTCTCTTTTAAAGCCACAGCTTTTTACTGTATGTACGGCGTTTTCGAGACTGAGATCACGGCTGTATTGTCCGAAAAGTCCTGCGTTAAGGAAAGAAATATCAATTTCTCCGAGAGGCATATAAGCCTCGCTGTAAAATCCGCAGAGCTTGCTCTGAACCAGATCGTCAGCCTCTTTGTTCTTTCCCTCAAAAATAAGCTTTCTTGCTTCGGGAAGATATTTAAGGCTTTCCTCGCTGTTATAGTCTTTCGGATAACCTGACCACAATGTACAGTCGTTTACACCGATTTTCTCTTTACGGCGTCCGCCGTAAACCATAAAGCCAATAGTGCCGTTGCCTAAAGGCAGCGCACTTCTCCAGACATATGCCGGAGATGAATACTTTAATTTTTCCATTTTCTGCTCCTGTCTTATTCTCCGTAAGAGACGTTGTATGTATTTTTATCAAAATCAACGGTTATTACAGTACCGTCTGAATAACGAGTCTCCTGCTTTCTTCTGTTTTCATCGAGGAACTTATGGCTTACCATCTCTTTATTGTAAAGACGTTTCTGCACTGCGCAGGCTTCCTTGACTTTTGCAATACGCTTTTTAAGTTCTTCATCTGAAAGCACCTTGCCGTCTTCATCATAAGGTCCAAAATATGGAGTCTGAGCGTTGAGAATGCAGTGAAGGAATCCTGCATCACCGTCGGGAATTCCCCAGCCGCCGATGCCGTCAACACACCATGGGCCGAAAACGCAGTCGTGATAAACAAGGTTAAGGAATGGTGTGGGAACACCTACTGCAACACCTTTTTCCTGGGGTCTTACAGCATAGGGAGCATGGTGCACAAGGTCAAGATAATTTATCATCTGTGAGCCCGGCTCCTCGGAAGATGCGATTATTCCCTTTCCTCTGAGATAATCGAAACATTCGCCACGATACTTTATGCTCTCTTCTCTTGTAGCGGGATGCTCTCGATTAAAGCATTCATCGCCCCACATAATAGAGAAAACATCAAGATATGCTCCCTTTATGAATATACCGTGCTCCTCAAGTTCCTTATGGGTTGTTTCAAGGAACTTTTTGGCATTTGCCGCACAAAGCCATGTATGAGGGCCTCCGAACCATACGCTGCAATAGGGATGTCCGCCGTCAATATTCTCAACAGCAAGATTCATATTAAACTTTTTGCAGCTGTAATAAAAATCTCTGTACTGGTCGTGGATACCGAACACATATTGGAGGTCATCGCATTTGTCGCAAAGACGCTTCATACCCTCAAATCCGCCTGCCTGAGGACAGGGAGGAAGTACATAAGGATGGTTATTATCATATCCCATTTCTCCCCAGCCGTCGGTGTGAATATAAAGTCTTTCAAGACCCATATCCTTGTATTTTGCATACTCCTCAGCTCTTTGGTCAAAGGTTGCGGAAAGAGTCTGATTCTTTTCGGGATGCTTTTTATCATAATAATTTGACTTCGGGTGAATGGTTGTATAAATGCTTGTATGCAAAACCGGAGTGTCAATGAGCTTTTTCACATTGGGATTTTTTTCTATCTTTTCATCTATTGTGACAAGCTCGCCTTTTTCTATAAGATAATTCCTGTATCCTTTACAGATTGTGTTGTAATCACAGTCGGCATAGAACTCCATTTTTATGCGGCGTTCATAGGAAAGCTTGCCTAAAGAGGACATCCAGTTGACACCGTTCAAAATGGCTTTGTTTTTTCCGTTTGCCGAAAAAATTGTGGAATCATAAGGAGTATCGATTATAGAAAGGAAACCTTTCTTTCCGCTGACTCTTCCCCAGAAAGGCATATAACAGTCGCCTGTATTCACCTTTCTCCAATACTTTGTAATAAGGAAAAGTGAAAGTCTGTTCTGCTTCCAGCCGTCGGGAATAAGCACGCCCTGACGCATTGTATCAACTGTATAAGCATTGCTGTCAGGATTTAAGGCATTGAAGGGCGCCGGATAAGCTACGGCGTGAATATCCATGCCTGTTTCATTCTCGGCTCTTACGGAAAACTCCGCTTTACCCTCTCCTGTTATTTTAGCGGTACATACAAGGGTAAAATCATACTTCTTACCGAAAGCGAAAAATCCGCTGTATCTGCTTTCAATTGCATTTTCCGTAACCTTATGGATTTTTTCTCCTGCAAGAGAAAAAGGACGGTATGTATAAATATATTTTTTGCCTACCTTTTTTCTCAAAATAATGTAGGGCTTTCTTCCTGTGTTCACCCATGTTCCGCCATTGCTTTCAACTGTATAGCGGCTGGAACAAGGATTAAATTTTATCTTTGTATTAAATGCACTGCAAATATATTCTTTCATCAGTCTACCTCAATTTTAAAACATACGGGCATTGTATCAGTAATTTTTTCGGGGGTTCTGATTGTAAGATACTTCTTAGAAATATCATACTTTGCTGGTGTACCCTCACCGAGAACAGTGATGTTTTTAATTACAAAATTGAACATATCCATACTGTGGGCAAGGGATTTAATCTTAAACTCTTTTCTGCCTGCGGGAACAAGAACAAAAGCGTAAATCACACCGTTTCTGTATGTAAAACGGTAATCCTTTTCAGTGTAATCGTATTTCTCACTGAAAGAACCGTTTTTCTGTACTTTACCCTCTCCGAAAACCTTATAAGGAGAAGTACCCCAGATTGCTTCGGCGTTTTTCTTTGTCCATCTGCCCATTTCGCTGAGAATTTTAAGCTCCTCGTCACAAATTGTTCCGTCTGCTTTAGGGCCGATATTCAGAACATAGCATCCGTTTTTGGAAATAACGTCGGTCATGTTGCAGGCTATTTCCTCGGGGGACTTAAATTTATTTGTGGTACAGTATGACCATGCATTTCTTGCCGTTGAAGTTTCGCTCTGCCATATATATGGACTTATTCCCGGAAGCTGTCCACGCTCTCTGTCAAATATGGCACAATTATACATTGCGGCATCGGACTTATAATAAACGCACACTTCTTTGCCCCACTGGAGGGAACGGTTGTAATAATAGGCAAGGAATTTTTTAAGATAAGGTCTGAAAGCCTTGTAGGAAACCCACCAGTCAAAAAACAAAGATGCAGGCTCATAGCGGTCTATAAGATCGCAGGAAGATACAAGCCAGTCCTCGAGCCACTCTTTTGTGGGCTCTATTCCGTGTTCCTGCTTAAGAAGAGTGTAGAGATTGTTTCTCTTATGCACTCCCACACAGGGACCGTAAAGGGAGCGGTATTTTTCGTCTAGGGTTTCGTTATCATACCCTACGGTTCTGCCGCCGTTCATAAACCAAAAGTGCTCCGCTCTGTGGCTGGAAGTTGAAAAAATCATTCCGTTTCTTTCACAGGAAGCTTTCAGTTCCCCTAAAATATCCCTTTTGGGACCCATATTAACACTGGTCCACTCATTAAGGTCACTGTCATACATCTTAAAGCCGTCGTGATGCTCGCCAACCGGCATCATAAATTTTGCTCCGGCATCCTTTATTAGCTTCACCCAGTTGTCAGCGTCAAATTTTTCAGCCTTGAACATGGGGATAAATTCACGGTAATTGAAATTTTTACCGTATTTTCTTCTGTGATGCCAATATACGGGATTTCCCTTGTAGTACATAAGTCGGCAATACCATTCGCTGAAATATGCCGGAACGGCATAGACACCCCAGTGAATAAATACACCGAACTTTGCCTCTTTGTACCAATTGGCAACAGGATACTGGGAAAGACTTTCCCAGTTATCCTTATATTCGCCCTTTTCTATAACCTCATCAATCCTGACAAGATAATCCTTGATTAAATCACTCATATTGCCTCTCCAAAAATCAATCAGATATCTGAATCGAGTCTATCAACATTTTTGACGGTGAGAAAATTCTTTCTTTTACCAACTATTTCGTTGTTTCTGATAGTTACGCTGCGTGTGGATTTTGCGCTGATTCCTCCGTTTTTGGGACTTGCAAAGGTATTGCCCTCAATAAGGAAATCGCCGTGAACTGCTCCCTCGTGCACTGAGTTTTCCGGAAGCATCCAGATGTTTTTACCACCGCCGCAGGTATAGAACTTATTATTTCTGATAGTTACGTCGCAGACCATTCCGCTCTCATACCAGCTCTTGGCATCGTCTGAGAAAAGTATGCTGCTCATCTGTGTATCGGCAAAAATATTGTTCTCAACAACAACTTTGCCTCTTGTGGTAATAAGAAGTCCTCTTGTTATTATTCTTGTAAGCTCATTGCCTGCAAAATAAAGATTGGGACAAGCGGTTACATCTTCAATTACCATTCCCTTTTCCGCTCCATCAAGGGAATCAACGGAAAGAGAAATTGTATATTCATCTAAAAGAGAAGAGGAAAGTATTTTTGCCTTTCCCTTACTGAGCATTGATTTTGTGTCGATATACTCAATATCGTCACCCACTCTCAGGGGATTGAAACCATGGCTCTGGGGATGCATGAATTTTACTTTCATTTCTCCGCCGTCAGATGTTTTTTCCATACTATCTATTTTGAAATGTATTCCGTGAACATTGAGGCAGTCGTCGCCGGCTCCCTGATAGAAGCTGTCAGTTATATTTACATCGCCTCGGCACATGCATATCTGCATAAAGTCCGCAACAGATGCCATAAGCCTTGCTCCGCCCTTTTCGGGAGAAAAGTCAACCTTTTCTACATTTACGTTTTCACAGTCCTGAGCTACAAGGGCAAGTGAATAATTGAACCTCTGCTTAACCTCTCTGAGAGTAAGATTTTTGCATCTCTCAGCAAAAATTCCAGCATACTTTCTTCTTACGTCAAAGAGATAATATCTGTCACCTTTTTTAATTCCTCGTGGGACAAAATAATATGCTCTGAACAGTCGGTCGCCCAGTTCCTTTATTTTGTGACAGCCAAGAAGAGGATGGCTTACTCTTCTTACGGAATCCATTGATTTTTCTCTTATTCTGCCTATCCAGTGGGCATTCAAAGCACAGTCTGTAAAATCTACCTGATAATCAGTACCTTTAAAGGCAAAGCCTTTTTCTGTCTTTACATAATTGCTTTCCCTGTCAAGTCGAAAATCAACGTAAAAAGGCGTAACCTTCTCGGCCGCCAGTTCGTGCATATCCGGACTGACAGCTTTGAAAGTTATGCCTTCAACAGTTATATTTTCGCAATCTCTGATTGCCATATTGGTAGACTGACCGTCAATTACAAATACGGCTCCCTCACCTTTTATACAAAGATCATTTATGCCTTTAAGACTGAGCGCCGCTCTGTTTTCATGGGGAACCTCTCCCTTTTTAAACTCGTTGTCACCGACTGTGTTCGTAATAAAGAACATCTCTTTTTCGCACTTTGATGCGTCAATAAAATATTCGCCCGGTTCAAAGTACAGCTCTTTTTCCCCTTGAGTTTCCGAAATACTTTTGAAAAGAGCCGTAAGCTCCTTTGCAACTTCTCTGCCTGGCTTTACACCGAAGTCAGAGGCGGAAATCAAGACGGTCTTATTTGTTTCGCTCATAAAACTCAATCCTCTACCATGTTTTTTATTTTTTTAGGTTCCGTAAGGTTCTTAAAACCATAAAATTTCATAGCGTTTTCGACAAGGAACATCTTTTTCTCTCCGTCGCTGAGCTCCTTTGATTTTAAAACAAAATCATAGCTCATTTTGTATGTAATAGCGGTCATGGTTCTGGGGTAATCGCTGCCCCACATGAGCTTTTCCATACCGCAAATTTCAGCCGCCTCTTTTATAGCTTTCACAGCAGACGGGAACGGATAAAACTCACTGTTGAAAAGCCAGGTTATTCCGCCGCTTTCTATAAACACATTCTTGTTTCTTGCAAGGCGAATCTGCTCTTTCCAGCCCTCACGGGTAACCATTCCAAAATGTCCTATGGCTATTTTGAGATCGGGAAGCTGGGAGATGATTTCCTGCATAGCCCCTGTCTGAGCATCTCCGTCGGCAAGATCAATAGAAACATACTTTCCCTTTTTGCAGGCATTTTCAAATACCTCAAAGTGCTTTGTGAGATCCTGGGTCTTTAATCTTCCTGCACAGAGCTTTATGCCGTCAAATCCCTCAAGGGTATAGGGCATACCCTCACGGTAAAGGGAGCATACACGGAATCTTTCGGGATAATTTTTCTTTACTTCCAAAAGATATTCATCCTGATTTCCGTCAATTTCCTCCTGAGTTACGGCACAGGCGGATACTCCTGCGTAATCCATATTGGCAAGGAGTACCTCTGCGCTGTTCACTCCGTCGGTCATATAAGGAGGCATCATCTGCCTTATTTCTCCGCCGAAATCACTTTGTCCGTTTTTAAGGGGGATAACTTTTCTTCCGTCAACAAGTCCGTCCTGCTTTTTCCAAAGATGAAGATGTGCGTCGATAATCAAAGTGTAACACCGTCCTTAAAAATAGCGATTTCTCTGTATCCGTTCTTTTCGTTATTGGTAAGCTCTCCCTGAGCCACTGAAAAGACATAGTCTTTGAGTTTTTCAGAAAGATTTGCTCCCTCGAGCATATCTCCCGCTCCGAAATCAATCCAGTGAGGCTTTTTATCCCTGATTGAATTATTTGTAGCTATCTTTATTGTGGGAACAGGAGCACCCAGAGGCGTTCCTCTGCCTGTTGTAAAGAGGATAATGTGGCATCCGGAAGCGGTAAGATTTGTAACCGCTACAATATCGTTGCCGGGTCCTTTAAGGAGGCTGAGTCCGTTTTTAACGCACTTTTCGCCGATATCAAGGACATCCACAACGGGAGCTCTGCCGCCTTTCTGAACACAGCCAAGAGATTTTTCCTCAAGGGTTGTGATTCCGCCCGCCTTGTTTCCGGGAGACGGATTTTCATAAACTGGCTGACCGTGAGCCATAAAGTATCTCTTATAATCGTTTATAAGATTTACGGTTTTATCAAACACTTCACGGGAAACGCAGCGGTTCATGAGTATTGTCTCGGCTCCAAACATTTCGGGAACCTCTGACAGCACCGCACATCCGCCCATTGCGGTAAACATATCTGTAAACTGACCTGCAAGGGGATTTGCAGTAATTCCGGAAAATCCGTCACTGCCTCCGCATTTAAGTCCCACTTTCAGTCTTGAAGCGCTTACAGGTACTCTTTTATCCTTTGCAGCCTGAGCTTTGAGCTCTTCAATTATTTTTACGCCCTCAGCAATTTCATCACTGCAATCCTGAACAGAAAGAAAGCGTACTCTTTTTTCATCGTATTCCCCTAAAACCTTTTTAAGCTCGGGGATATTATTGTTTTCACATCCGAGGCCGAGCACAAGCACGCCGCCTGCATTGGGATGCTTTATAAGACCACAGAGAATTTTCTGAGTGGTCTTATGGTCATCGCCAAGCTGGCTGCACCCATAAGGGTGGGGAAAGGTAAAAGCGCCTGTCTTCTCACTGAGGATTGCCGCAGTTTTGTTTACGCAGCCAACAGTGTTTATTATCCATATATCGTTTCTTATACCGATTTCCCCGTTTTCACGCTCATAAGCCATTATTTCCGGAGCTTCCAAAGGCTTTACTCCCGGAATTTCAGGAGTGTACTGATAATCCAAAATGTCGCTGAGACCTGTTTTAAGGTTATGAGAATGTACATGGTCGCCCTCGTTTATATCTTCCGTAGCAACACCGATGGGGAAGCCGTACTTTATAACCTTTTCGCCCTTGTTTATATGACAAAGGGCTTTTTTATGTCCTGTTTCAATATTTACCGCAACATTATCGTTTTCATGTATTTTAATGAATCCCTTTAAATTGTCCATTCCATAGCCCTCTTCATACCGAGAGTGTGAATTTTATTAAGGCAGATTTCTACATCCTTTTTAATATCGGAAATATCGCTGCCCCAAAGCTCCTTGTTCTTAAGAATCTCTTCCACAGAAGCTTTCTTCATGAACTCCTCAACTTCGGGAAGATCCTGAGGCTTATCTGTTTTGTAAAACTCAATAAGCGCTGCAAGAGCCATTGTAAGAGAAAGAGGATATTCACCCTGCTGCTCTTTGTACTCTAAAATTGTGGGAAGTACACGAACTGAGAACTTACTTACGCTGTTAAGAGCGATTGAACGAAGCATATGCTTTATATAGGGATTTGCAAAACGCTCAAGTACGGCGTTTGCAAAATTTTCGTCCTCTGCGCTGCCGCCCAGTGTAGGTACAATTTCAGTAAACAGGCACTTTTTAAGGAAATTGCCCACTACCTCGTCGTTTACGCACTGACCAACTGTTTCAAGACCTGAAAGAAGCGCACCTGTTACCATTGAGGTATGTCCGCCGTTGAGGATTCTTACCTTACGCTTTTTGTAGGGTGTTACGTCATCTGTCCAGACAACGTTGAAGCCGGCTTTCTGAAGAGGAAGCTCATCTTCAAAATGTCCCTCAATTACCCAAAGGTGGAAGATCTCTGCTGTATCAAGGAGCTTATCTTCATATCCCAGCTCTTCGCAGAGTTTCTCCGCCTCTTCTCTCGGATAACCTGTTACGATTCTGTCAACAAGTGTATTGCAGAAGCTGTTTTCCTCCACAAGCCACTTTTTGAAGTCCTCGCCTAAATTCCACTTATCGGCATATTTGAGAACGCACTTTTTAAGTTCGTCGCCGTTGTGGTCAATGAGCTCGCAGGAAAGGATGATAAAACCTTTAAGTCCTTTCTTGAAGCGCTCGTTAAGCAAAACTGTAAGCTTTGCAGGGAATGATGAAGGCGGCGCATCTGTTATCTCACAGGAATCATCATAGGCAATGCCTGCTTCTGTTGTGTTTGAAATAATGAAGCGGAAATTTGGATCGTCTGCAAGAGAGAGGTATGCATCAAAATCCTCATAGGGATTTATTGCCCTTGATACGCTCTGAATTTTTGTGTGCTCGCAGACTTCTTTTCCGTCCTGAATTCCTCGAAGATACAGGTTATACTCGCCCTTCTGAGCATTGATTGTATCTGTAAGTCCCTTTGCAATAGGCTGAACGATAACTACGCTGCCGTCAAAGAGTCCTTTTTCGTTAAGTTTATGTATAAAGTAATCGGCAAAACCTCTGAGGAAATTTCCCTCGCCGAACTGAATTATTCTCTCTGTCATAATAATATCACCTCAGCCGATTTTTACAAGAAGTTTTGCAAGGTCGCCCTTATTATTTGCAAGAGCCTTGAAAGCTTCAATTGCATTATCCATTTCGTAAACGCCGCTTACCATTTTGAGAACGTCAACTTTGCCATCTGCAACCATATCGATAAGTGCAAGGAAGTCCTTGCCGTAGGAGTTACGGCTGCCGAAAACGTTGAGCTCTTTCTTTAAAAGAATGGAATGGCAGAAAGTTGTATCCTTTTTGCCGTTACCGATAAGGATAATGTTTGCTCCGAAAGCAGCCTGCTCAATGCAGGAAAGGAACGTTACAGGAAGTCCGCAAGCCTCAACGCATACATCGAAGCCGTTACCGTCTGTAAATTCAGCTGACTTTGCGGAAAGGTCTTCTTTACCTGTATTTATAACCATATCTGCGCCGTATTCCTTGGCAAGAGCAAGACGGTTATCAAGAAGGTCGGCAATTGCAACTTTTGCGCCCTTCTGCTTTGCTGAAATAAGAGCGAAAAGACCGATAGGACCTGAACCCATAATGAGAACGTTGTCTCCTTCTTTTACCTCAGCTCTTGAAAGAGCGTGGTATCCGATTGAGAAAGGCTCAATAAGTGCAAGTTCTTTTGCAGAAAGTCCCTTGCCGGGATAGATTCTCTCAATGGGCATTGCAACATACTCAGCAAAGCTGCCGTCTCTCTGAACACCCATTGTACGGTTATCAGTGCAGGCATTTACAAGGCCTCTTCTGCATGAATAGCAGTCTCCGCAGTTAAAATAGGGATTAGCTGTTACGATATCGCCTACTTTAAGTCCTCTGTCATTTTCGCCGATCTGTGCGATTTCAGCGCTGAACTCATGGCCGGGGATTCTGGGGTAGGTTGTGAAAGGCTGATTGCCGGTAAAGCTTGCAACGTCTGCGCCGCAGATTCCGCAGTAAAGGATTTTAAGAAGTGCTTCGCCTTCTTTAAGCTGGGGCATTTCGGCCTCTCTGATTTCAATTTTACCCGGTTCGATGATTTGAACTGTTTTCATTATTTTTCCATCTCCATGTAATTTTTGTTCCAGACAACGGCCGTTTTAAGGGGAGCTGCCTTTGAATAGATTTTGTTTTCATATGCATAAATGGGATCGGCAATAAACTCTTCCTTGTCAATGAGCTCCACTATTTCGTCAAAGCGGCTCTCACTGAGAATTTCTATTGCCTTTTCCATATGTGCCTGAGTAAAGTTAATTGATGCGAAAATCACGTGATTTTCAAAGCCAAAGGGCATTGTATCAAATGTAATTTTCGGTCCTAAGGAAAAGCTGTTGTATATTCCGTTGCATCCGAGAACTTTATGCTCAAAAGCCACACGGTGCTCAACATTCGTACCGCTTACACCTACGAAAACAGTAGCTCTTCCTCCAATTTTCTTAATTATATTTTCTGCTGTTTCCGCTTCGCTCATTGAATCGGTGCAGAGATAATCGGCTTTTACAACTTCCTTTGCAAACTTAACCTTTGCTGTTTCTTCGGAGCTTCTACCCACAAAGAGAATTTTTGCATTTTCATGATTGCGTCTTATCTGATCGCCTATAAAAAGTCCTGTTGTGCCAAGGCCGAAAATTACAACCCTGTCAAAGGTGCTCTCTCTTGCGTACTCCATAGCCTCAGCGTCAGAGCACTTTCTCTTTGCCTTTTCAACACGGAAATTCTGAGCCATTCCGATATCTTCCATACGCTCGTGCTGGAATACAGCGCAGGCATAAGGGTCTGAGAACACAAGCTTTTTTGCCAGTGAAAGTGGAAGCTTTTTAAGTCCCTCATATTTTTCGGGAAGATGCAGGAGCATCTGAGGATTAAAATAGTTTTTGTCGCAGAAAAGTCCGTCCGCTCCGTCGCAGCCGTACTCAAAATAAGTTTCATCCTCAGTGTAGCGTGTGGGATCGCAGCTGTCGCCGCCTCTTATGAGGACAATGGCAAATCTGTTCTCAGAGGGAACCCACACAACGCTCTCATGACCGTTAATAAGTCTTTTTTCTCCCTCCGGGAATTTTGCATTGAGATTGCCTGCTCTGCCCATTTTCATAAGCTCAAAATCAGTACCGCAAAAGCCGTTGAATACGGGAAAGGCTTCAATACCTGTCAGTTTTTCCTCGCCTCTGAGTCTCTGACGGGGAGGGTTAATAAGATTAACCTCTCCATACTTTAAAGGCTCGGTTTCACTGTTTTGAAAATATGTACCCAGTGTTTTCATTTATATATATTCGCCCCTCAAATTTTTTTAATAAGATAACCGCAGCCGCCCTCAAAGGGAATGGTCAGACTGCCGTTATTGGTTTTAACCTTGCCGCTGAAAATGCCGCTGCCTACGGGGATAATTTCCACTTCATCACATCCGATGTTATATGTACCGCTACACTTTTTATCGGAATAGGCAAAATATGTATCCTTAAGCCACACGGCAGGAATGCACAATGTTCCGTTTTCCTTTAAAACTTCGCCGTTCTTCGTGATCTTTTCGTCTTTTATATAAGACTTTACGCCATCCGAAAAATGCGCAACTCTGTTTGAAAATAGACCTGTGATTTTCTTTCTCTCAAATGTATTAAGATACAGGTAAGGGACATTTACAAGGGCAAATTCTTTTAAGAATTTGTTTTCCCAGTCCTCTTTTCCGAAAAGATCCTCACCATGGATATTGCCGTAAAAAAGCTTTTCAAGATCCATATCCCACTGGAGTCCCTTTGTAAGTCTGCCTCCCGCAAGAAGTGACGGCGGATATTTGAGAAAATCTCTCTGGGTCATTCTGAGATTCCATACAGCAGGGATATAGCCTATAATATCGCTTTTTCCCCACTGTGAGCGGAATCCGAATGCCCTTTCACGGTAGATAAACTCCGATGTAATATCGACGCCTCTGTCTGAAAAGTATTCGATCATCTTTCGTCTGTACTCTTTTTCCTTTTTTATGGAAACGCCTTTACCGGGATTTACGAAAAATGCATCGGCATGAAGAGTTTTGATTTCATCAAAGGGAAGAAGTGACAAAAGCTTATCGGCTCTTTTCTGAAAATATCCGCTTTCATATTCCTTACTGAAAAGTACCTGATAGGCTTTTCTCGAATTCCATTCACCTGTAACTCTCGGCTGACCCTTTGAGTTTTTTACAATCAGGTCATTTTTAAGGTATTCGTCCCAGAGTCCGCTCTCTTCATAAGCATCTGAAAAGTTTATATGAAGAGATAAAACTGTGTGATACTTTTTAGCTTCTTTTATAAGACAAAGAAGTTTTTCTCTTGCTTCTTCGGCAGTTTCGGTTCCGGCAGCAAAGCGGTTCACCTCGAAAAATTCGGGATATCTGTCATCGTGGCCTAAATACTGCCAGCCCACAAGATAGATTATTTTAGGTGCGCCGGCAGTAAGCTCATCTGCCTTTTTAATAATTTCCAGAACCTCGTTAAATGTGAGAAAAACCTTAGATCCGCCCTTATTATCGGGGTTTGCAACAAGGATTTTCATCATCATTGTGCGGCTGTAATCGTAGTTAAATTTCTTCATTGCGTCCTCTTAAAATTCCACGTGCTGAACCTGTGCTTCACCGGCAGAGTTGATGTTTATAACAGTTCCGCCAAGCATACCGAGATCTATATAGCAGTTATATGAGCTCTTTGTAACATAGCAAAGACCTACTCCCTCATATTCGCCATAGAAATTGTTTATATGGTCATGTCCCGCAAACATATGGGTTCCGCCGTTTGCCTTGAAGGCATCAAAGAAACCGTAGTTAGCTTCAGAAATACCGGGATTTTCCTTTTTCTCTCCAAATTTGTAATCATCCTCGGCAATCTCCAAAAATTCCGGAACAGCTATATGCATGAAAGCCATATTCTTAACTGTTCCACCCTCTTTTTCTGCAATGCCTTTAACTGCCCACTTGTACCATTCAATCTGCTTTTCGTTTATTGTGCCGTAGCTGTCATTCATGGGTTCGCCGTCATCGAAAAGGAAGAATGAGTAAACCGCTTTGTCATCCTTTTCAACATTTACTATGTAGTTGCCTGCTCCGTTGAGATCAGCGGGACCGTACTGGAAAAGACAGTATTCACTTGCAAGATAGATATCGCAAAGCTTTGCTTTATCCGCTCTGCCCTCCATATCGTGATTTCCGAAAACCGGAGCCCACGGAATTTCAAAGGAGTCCATAAAATCTGCAAACTGCTGTGTAGCGATATCGTTCCACTTTGTAAGAACCTGATCACCTGTAACAATGATCAGATCAGGATTTTCACGCTTTATCATATGGGAAATACGAGGTCTGCTTATACCGTCAAGAATATAGTTTACTCCAAGAGCAGCGGCGAATGTACCGTGATTGCGAAGATGTACGTCTGTTATGACAAGCACCTTGAAATTGTCGCCTTTCATCTCGAGCTTCTCTACAAGGCTTTCATCAAAAGCCATGTCTTCGCTCCAGGCATATCCTGTTGCTTCACCTTTCTGTTCATTGGCGGCAACTGCATAGAAAACTATGTTGCAGCTTACGACAATAACAGCAAAAATAGCAATCAAAGCCACAAAGATCTTAAATCCGTTTGATGCAAATAACTTTTTCATGTTTTACGCACTCCTTTTATTCGGATTATTTTTTTAAAAATAAATTTATATGACTGTTGACTCCGAAATGACTTCCAGAAAGTCTCTTTGCTGCTGAGAAATTCATATTTGCCTTTTTAACTTCTCCTTTTCCAAGGCTTCCAAGTCCTCTCATAAACAGGCAGTGAGCCTTGTTCCTGACTTCAAGATCTTCATCAAAAACAAGAACATCAGGAAGCGAAACAGCAAAATAATCAATTTCCACTTCGTCGTCAAAATGTCTGTCGGCATAGGAAACAAGTTTTGCAAAACGTGAATTTGCTTCTTCATCTCTTCCCAGTTCAAGAAGAGCCATTCCCTGATAGAAAATTGTCTCCGGCGGCTGATCGTTGTAATACATGGCGCTTGCAGGTTCACTAAGTCCGGTTGAGGCTTTTTCAAAATATGCCTTTGCCTTGTCGTCCTGTCCCATACCTGCACAGGCAATTCCCATAAAGTAATCTATCTGGTTTTCCTGAGCTCCGAAAAGCTTGCCTTCACCAAGATTTTCAGGATATTTATATGCCTTTGCAAGAATTCCTCCGGCTTTTGCATACTTACCTGCATCAAGCGCTTTTTTAGCCATTGCTACAAGAGAGTAAACATACTGAGCGGGAACTTTTCCCTCTCCGCCTTCCCACGGATGGAACTTTCTTTCTGTGATAAGTTTATATGCCTCTTCATTTCGTCCTGCAAGGTTGAGAAGAGTTATATACTCAAGATAAAGGTCATCACGTTCTTTAACAGTTTCCAGCTCCGCTTCAAGTCTTTCAAGTCTTTCTTTCGGTGAAACTCCTGTCTTTTCGAGAAGCTTATCAAGTTCCATAAGAACTCTTGCATCGCTTCTGTCAAGCTCATGAGCTTTCTCCATTTCCCTTACGGCATCTCCTGCTTTACCAAGCTTATTGTAATAAGCAAGGGACAAGTTACGGTGAACTGTGGGGAATTTGGGATTGAGTTCAGCGGAACGCTTGAAGCAATCCATTGCATCGTCGCTGCGCTTTTTATCGTAATAGAGATTTCCGAGATAATAATAAGCTGCGCTTCCTGTGGGATTTGCTGCAATTGCACTCTTAAGAACCACAATATCTTCAAGTCTGTGTGGGAAACAGTAATCCGGCAGAAGAACTTCTGCTTTCTTAATCGCCTGAAGGCTTTCTTCTCCCTTTCCAAGCTTTTTAAGATAGTATGCTTTGTAATACCAGACAAGGGGATACTCACTGTTAACTGAATCGAGAACCTCTATACTGTCGCTGTATGCTCCGAAAACTGCATACTCAGCTGCAAGCTCAATTGCCGTATTATCATTGATAATATGCTTTGAAAGTTCATAGCTTTCGCCTGTGAGGATTTCAAGCTCTCTTCTGCTAATAAGATCGAGGGGATCAAGTTTGAGAACGGCTTTTGCATTTTCAGCTGCCTCACTTTTTCTGCCCAAAGTACGAAGAAGATATGTTTTAAGTCCAAGTGCCTTATAGTTTCTTCCGTTTTTGATAATGGCGTTTTCAGCGTGCTCAAGGGCAAGCTCATAATCTTTTCTGCGTGCGCTTATTGCGGCAAGGTAGTAAAATGCGCTTTCACAGCAGGCAGAAGTCCATGCGGATTTATAAAAGGCATCATATGCTCCGTTCATATCTCCTGAATAGAACATACTCAGTCCCAGATTGAAATAGGGCTCACTATCATAAGGATTGGGGTTTGAACGTGTAACCTTCTTAATAGCTGCCTCAAAGTATTTGCGGCTTTCTGTGAAATAACCACGCTTTAAAAGGAGAAGACCATAAGCGTTATTTTTTCTGATATCGGTGGGATCTCTTCTCAGACCCTCAAGGTAGTATTTATCAGCTTCATATGTAGCGTGACGATACTGTTCAATGTGAAGTCCGTAAAGATAGAGGTCTTCGTTTGTATGGCAAAGCTCCGGTTCGGGAGGACATACAGCCGGAGAAGGTATTTCGTTCTTCTCCTTCTTTTCCTGATAGCTTAAATATTCGCAGCCATTGCGGTAAATGACAACTTTAACACCGGTAGCGTCAAATTTGCCTGTTTCAGCTTCAAGCTCTTTATAGTCTGTGGGCTCCATAGTAATCTTTTCGCTCTTTACCACTTTTCCGCCTGCAACGATCTCAGCTGTTATTTCGCCGACATTTCCTGTTGCAAAAAGTGCCGCAACAGTTTTGCCGCCCTGTACAGTGACATTCATTGCAAGATCTTTTGTGGCATTATGAACAGCGCCAAGCTTTTTGTAGGGCATGAAATACTGGGTAAAACGCTTCTCTTCCATAGGTGCAAGCCATGAAAAGTCGGGCTGATTATCTGTAAAGCAGCCTGTCATAAGCTCTACATAAGGGCCGTCCTCATCGGTAAGGTTTCTGTCCCATGCCTTTCCGAAATCTCCGCAGCCCCATGTCCACTGCTTTTTACCGGGAGAAATATGATGATCTGCAACGTGAAGAATACCAGCCTCAATTCCGTCATCATATCCGCCTACAAAATCGTAATCGGATTTAGCTGCCATATATGATGTGGGAACGGGAAGATTTTTATAGCGTGAAATATCTACGCCTGCTGAATAGTCAACTTTATAATATGTTCCGGTTGCTATGGGGAAAGTTGAAACCGCTCTCTTACCGTGGTCCATAACCGCTGTTACATCCGGCGGGAAAATTGAACGTGTGTTATCGTTTACCGGAACTGCAGGGTTTGCCCACCACAAAAAAGTCTGGGGAACATCGGTTCTGTTGAAAAGCTGTGCTTTTATCTCGATATATGTACTGTCCGGATAAAGAGTAAAGCTTGCCATACCCTTTGTGCGGAACATGTTTTCGATTTCGCCTACAACAATAGTTGCGCTTCCGTCTTCATTTTCACGGTATGTATAATCAACCGGATCAAATGTGCTGGGACGATGATGCTGAGGCCAGTTGAACTCGATTCCGCCTGAAATCCACGGACCTGCCAAACCTACAAGAGCAGGCTTTATTACGTGGTTGTAATAGACGAAATCATAGTCGTTTGTTTTATCGGTAGCTCTCTGTATTCTTCCGCCTATTTCGGGAAGCACCATGACTTTGATAAAATCATTCTCGAGCCATACTGCTGTATATTCCTTATTTGTTTTTTTGTCGAAAATTTTATCAGTTACCGGATGCGGATAAACTCTGCCGGAACTGCCCTGATATACTCTTTTTTCAAGAAACATCGGGTTTTTATCAGGCTTTCCTACTCCGTAAGTCGGTATTGAAACCTTTTCCGACCATACTTTAACTTTTGAATAATTTTTGCTCATTTTACTTCTCCTAATCGCTGACAAAATATAAACCTTGTTTGACAATATTTTATCCATATTATATAATCATTGCGTCAAAAATAGTTTTGAAAATCTTCCAAGATTTTTAGAAATCCTATCAGGAAAGAGAGTTGATTTACTTGAAATGCAATGAAGAGGGTGTATTAAACAAATCAGATGTTTATTTCTTTTCCCCTTCCCCTAACGCAAGAAAGCACCTCTTTTATCCGCTTTCAATGGGTCACTTTTTCTGCGTTGACGGATATCATCTCATAAGAGAACGCTATGACAGTTTTCTTATAAGCTACATTATTGAAGGCACTTTTAACGTATATATAAACGGCGAAAAAGTTCCGGCAGAAGCCGGCTCAACAGTCATACTCAACTGTTATGAACCACATGAATATGACACTGATTCATACTTTGAATCAATTTGGCTTCATTTTGACGGTCCCAGCGCCGCCGAATTATACGAATTCATTACCTCTAATGCCGGAAATATAATTAACTGTGCAAATCCAAAATCAGTTAAGAAATCTCTTAAAAATCTCTTCCATGCACTGAGCAGCAAAAAGACTCTTTCTGAAAGTGTCATGTCTGTGGAAATTTATTCTTTGATGTGTGAACTTTTAAATGTTATGCACGCAAAAATAAGAAAAAACAGCACCTATGAAAAAAGTGTTCTGGAAGCTCAGAAATATATAAGTGAAAATCTGGGAGCACATTTAACTGTAGCTTCTATTGCCAAACAGGTTCATATGAGTGTTTCTCATTTTTCAAGAATCTTCAAACAGCAAACCGGATATTCCCCCTATGATTACGTTTTGGTCACACGCCTTAACGTTGCAAAAAACTGCCTTAGGGAAACAAATATGAGCATTTCTGAAATAGCCTACAAAACCGGTTTTAACAGCGAATCAAATTTCATCTTTTTCTTTACTTCAAACACCGGAATTTCTCCCGGTAAGTTTAGAAAACTGAATTTCTGATTTTTTATATGTGTAAATTTACGCCCCGTAAGATATTCGTCTTACGGGGCGGTGAAATAAAAAAATATATTTCTAAAAGGAGTTTCTCATGGAGAAAATATTTAACTGCGACAGTCTCGTGGAAATAAAAGATGGACTGCTGAAAATTTCAGAAACCCATTGTGACATCGGATTTACGAACCGTTATCTCACAAAGGGAGGAAAACCCTGGACTCCGGTTATGGGCGAATTTCATTTTTCCCGTTATCCGAGCGAAGACTGGGAAACGGAAATACTCAAAATGAAAGCCGGCGGAATAAACATAATAAGTACATATCTCTTCTGGATTTACCATGAAGAAAAAGAGGGAGAATTTAATTTTTCAGGTGACAGAGATCTGAAAAAATTCCTTTTCCTTTGCGACAAGCACAATATGTATGTACTTATGAGAATAGGCCCCTGGTGTCACGGAGAAGTGGTTTACGGAGGATTTCCGAAATTCATCCAGAAGCGTACAGACAAGAGGAGCAACTCGCCCAAATACCTTGAAAAGGTGGAAAAAATATATACTCAGTATTATCTTCAGAGCCGTGATTATTTTTACCCCAAGGGATGTGTAATCGGAATCCAGCTTGAAAACGAGTACGGCGGAAGAGATAAAGATCATATACAGGTTTTAAGAGCTCTTGCCCTTAAAGTGGGATTCAGACTTCCTATCAACACCTTCACCGCATGGCCAATAATTACAGGTGCCAAGGACAATCTTCTTCCCATGTTCGGAGGATATCCAGAAAGGCCGTGGGTACAGAGCACAAAGCCCCTTAAAACCGACGACCGTTTCAGAATCACCGACAGCAAAACAGATGACGGCATAGGCTGTGATATCCTTAAGCCCTCAACAACAGGAGAGGTTACATATTTTGATTTCCCCTATGCCACTTGTGAACTTGGCTGCGGCAATCAGGTAACGGAACACCGCAGACCTATTATCTCCTCTTCCGACGCACTGGGCATGCTTATTGTAACCCTTGCAAAGGGACTCAATTTCCCCGGATACTACATGTTCCACGGAGGAAGAAACTCTTACGGCGGACTTTATCAGGAGAGCCGCAGGACACTCTATCCAAACAATTGCCCCATCATAAGCTACGATTTCCAGTCGCCGCTCTCAGAATACGGACTGCTCCGTGAATCCTATCACCGTCTTAAACTTGTACATTATTTCCTCAACTGTTTCGGTGAAGAGTTCGCCCTTACTCAAAGCGTCTTTGCTGAAAAAGACAACGATGAAACCGACTGGAAAACAGCGGTACGCATTTCTCCCGACTCAAAGGGATTTGTATTCATAAACAATTACCAGAGATTTGAGCCATACAAGGATATTACAAATCTTTCAATGAAGCTTAACTTACAAAATGGTGAAATTAAGCTTCCCGCAATTAATGTAAAATCCGGCGTTTCATTTTTCTATCCCTTTAATTTCAGCATCAATTCAGTTAATTTCGATTACATCACAGCTGAGCCTATCTGCAAGACAAGAGAAGACGGCAGAGAAAAATATTATTTCTTTGTTCCTGATTCCGTTAAGTGCACTTTCAAAACAAAGGGCAATATAGAAACAGCCGCCGAAAAAATCGGCGAAGAGTATGTTCTCAGTGAGTTCTCGGCTACAACTCCTGCAATCAAAACTGAAAATGCCGATGTTTACATTCTCAGCGAAAAAGAGGCATGGAACCTTTGGTACATTGACTCAAAGGTACTTTTCTCTTCTGATACAATAATCAGCGACAGCGGAAAGCTTTTTGCTATAAAAGAGATGCCTGATCAGAAGCTCAATGTATCTTTAAACAAAATTCCCACAAAGCGTGTCAAATACGAGCACTATCTATTCTCTCACGGCAGAAAGAAGATGTATGAGCTTAAAATTCCCTCAGAAGCAGTTACCGATTATTACGACTGCAAAATCGACCTCAGCATAAAGGGAAGCGTTGCTCAGTGCTACTGCGGCGGTCTGCTCATGGCCGATTTATTTAACTATGATGGCACACTTACAATCTGCACAAGGCGTTTCAGTGAAGAAATTAAAAAAGGTTTGCCAATTATAATAAAGGTTTCACCTATCGGCAAGCACCGTCCCATTTACTTCGAGCATGAAATGGAACGTGGTGTTGCAGAGCTTAAATTAAAGAGCATCACCTGCTTTGAAAAAACAGAAATGTAATTAAAACTTAAACAGTAAAATCCCTTGCAGATTAAATCTGCAAGGGATTTCTTTATTTATTTTCTTCTTTTTCTGTTTCGTCTTTCTTTTCTTCCGGTGCTTTTTCTTTTTTAAAAGGAAAGTTAAGATACCGGTTTACAAAAATAGAAATCACTATACCTATGCCTGTATCAAGAAGCCTGTTCACCGCATACAGAATAGGCGACTTCTGACCTATACTTATGAGTATGACGAGAAAAGTGATGACGGAAATAGAAACCGCATTTTGGAGCTTTAATAAATTGCATACATAGATTAAAAATACAACGCCTATTGCAATAAGCAGTATATTAAGAAGATGTACAGGAACACTTAAATTTATCAGCAGGAAAAGAAGTCCTGCCGCCGCTCCCAGTGCGGTACCATAAATTCGGCTTTTTCCGCTGCTTACAGAATCCGCAACCGTTGACTGCATTACAACCACTGCCGCAATACACGCAAACATCGGGTCCTGACGGTTCACAATAAATGTCAGCAACTCGAAAAACTTTCCGTCAAATTCATTGGTGATTTCCGCAAGAAGAGGGAACAGCACATAGACAACAAGGCACAAAAGTACCGATACTGCGGTTTTGATATTTCTCATGCCCGGTAAAGGCAGCTTTTTGATGTTCTTCATAGAGCCGTCCCCCTTTATCTGCTTCAAATTTAATTGTTAGTTTTATGCGGTTATAATATACCGTGAATTTTAAGTATTTCTTCAATAGGTCCTTTGTAATCTCCGGAACAGGGAATATTTTTGCCGGGATTTTTGACAAACTCGGTGAATTTATCGGCTTTCCACGCAACCGGAGCCTGGAACTTTGTAATAAGCTCAATAAGCTCTTCTGTTATATTGCGGTTTTCGAGAGCCTTTGCTCCCATAACCTTTATTTCAAAACTGCTTTCGGGAGTAACGTCATAAACCGTAACAGAAATACCCATATTGTTTTTCTCATGAGTAAAGGAAACTTCCTTACCGTTCACAGTGACTTTCTCTGCATCTGCAATATCACGGAAATTAACTTTTACCTGTCTGTTTCCGGGAAGTGAGGAAGCATCTCCGTCGGCTGCGTTCCAGTTAAATACTGTTTCACAATCATTTTCCCTAACAGTGAGCTTAGTCTGAGCAAAGCCGCCCTTTTCAAAGCTTTTTGTTTCGCCGTCATCCTCGTAGAGATTAAAGCTTCCGTTTCCTCTGTAAACAAGAATATCAAGCTTTTCAGGGTTCTTCCAGTTGTTTACTCTGTCCTCAGTTCCCATGGGGATGATTGCTCCCTCTTTTGCAAGAACAGGTATACTTTCGAGTCCCCTGTACATATCGTAATATCTGCCGCCATTATAAATCCTGCCTGTGAAAATGTCTGTAAAGCGTCCCTCAGGCAACCATACTTTTGCACAGGAAAGATTTGTCACAGGTGAAACGGGATTTGTAATCGGTGCAGCTATAAGCTCGCTTCCGAAGAAATACTCGTTTCTTACGGAATACGCCTCTTCACGCTCAGGGTATGAATAATACATGGGCTCACAAAGGGCTGTTCCCTTTGAATAGGTTCTGTAATTCATGGAGTAAATATAGGGAATGAGCCTGTGGCGCAGACGAAGATTTTCAGTTGCTATTACTCTTGCATCATAGCGGTATTTCCACGGCTCCTTGCCCATAAACTCGTTGCTTGTGGAATGAAGTCTCATTATGGGACTGAAAACGCCGAACTGAACCCATCTTATGTAAAGCTCGTCATCCTTTTTACATCTGTGATGTCCGCCTATATCGTGGCTCCACCAGCTGTATCCTACATTTGCCGCAGTTGCGGTGAAATAGGGCTGGAATCTCAAGCAGTCCCATGAAACGTTTGTATCACCCGAAAATCCAAGAGGATAACGGTGGCTGCCCTCTTCGGCATATCTTGAAAGAATAAGTCCACGCTTATTTTTATCGGTATTGTCAAGATAATGATAGTGGTTGAGAGCCCAAAGAGGATCAAGACCTTTAAGACGTGTGTTCTTGCCCTGCTGCCAGTCAATCCACCAGAAGTCCACCCCGTCCTTTTCGTAAGGATGATGAAGATATTTAAAATATGCTTCCACAAACTTCTTATCGGTTATATCAAAGGGAATCTGCTCTTTTTTGCTCTTATCATAACCCAGTTCATCTGCCATTTCATCATAGGCATCCTCAAACCACCTGACGCCTGTGGACGGATGAATATTAAGGGTTATTTTAAAGTTCATGCCTTTAAGCTGACTGAGGAATTTTTTGTAATCCGGGAAAAGATCAGTATTCCAGCTGTATCCTGTCCAGCCGTCGCTTACATACAATTCCTGAATGGTTTTTGGCGGAACTTTGTTTTTTGCGCTCTCACCAAATTTTCCTACAACATCAACCCAGTGCCAGTCCATATCCACAGTTGCTACTGTTATGGGAATTTCCTCATCTACAAATCGCTGCATAAGGTCGAGATATTCCTGCTGGGTATAAGCCTTATAGCGGCTCCACCAGTTGCCTAAACACCAGCGTGGTACAAGAGGAGTCTTGCCTGTAAGACGATAGAAATCATGAATACAGCCACGATAATCATTGCCGTAAGCAAAATAATATATATCCCGCTCCCAGTGAGCTCTTCTGGCAATTGTTCCGTCCTCTTCCAAAACAAGTGAATCGCTGTCATCAAAGGCGGTTACTCCGCTTCTCGAAATAAGTCCGTCTCCTAAAGGAATTGCTCCAACAGTGGCATCAAGGGTTCTGTAAGTACCCTTTAAATTGCCTGAATTAAAATTAGTAACCTTTCTGCCGTCAGAAAGAATAACGTATGATAGCTTTTTAAGCATAAGGTCATAGCAAAACTCACAGTGGGGAGTTTTTACAATTACCTTGCCGCCCTTTTTCTCAAAGGTGCACTTTGTTTTTTCAAAATCCCTGTACCATACCTTCTGAGTAGGTTTATCCTCAAAATTCATTGTGGGACTGAATTCAGCACGAAGAATTCTGCCCGCCAGCACACTGAGCCTTACATTTCCGTATTGTCTTACACAGCAGCTGTTTGCAGCCCCGTGTGACTTAAAGGAAAACTTTTTCTCAAAAATACTCTCCATAAACACAACTGCTCCTCATTAAAACTTTTATGTCTCATTCCATAAGAAAAATAAAGACAACGGCAATGAAAACAAAAACAACAAAATATTATGTCATTTAAATCATTTTACCGATTGTCTTTATTTTAGCATAAGGAAATTTATTTTTCACTGTTCACAATGACGAGAATAGAGGGTTCGTTTTTTGCACTTTGACACCTGATAAACAAATAAACATATTTGAATCGTTTTATGCAAAATAACAAAAATCCGGGACTTACAGATTTTGTCTGCCGAATCCCGGATTAATTCTTTATTACTTTTTATGCAAAACTGTTTCAGAGTTTGCACGGTATACGCAGACCGGTTTAAAGAATAAATCAGCAAGCGGAATGTCTTTCAAATCTGCCCCGCAGGTTATTTCTCTGTCCCCAACACGCAAAATTATGTCACGTTTCTCAAATCCCGCCAGAGAAAGCAGCCCTGTTTTTTCCACATATGCACCCGAAAGTGAGGAAAATGCCGTGGATGATTTTATCTCCTCAGTAATATCGGAAATCTGTGCGCCTGAAATTCTGCACTTATTTTTATTTTCCGATTTGTCGGGAATATATACATATTCCTCAGGCTTTTTGGTGTTCTCTTTTCCGTAAAGGCTTTCATCGAAGTCCTTTAAATCATATTTATTCTTTAAAATTGCAAGTATTTCCGAGGCTGTTTTGCTGTCTGAAAACTTTTCCGTTTTGTTTTGAGAGGACAGAAAGCCCTGTACTCCTGCACCGTCAGGAGTAAGAAATATATTGTTGCAGATTTTCGACTCTGATTCTAAAAATCTTTTCCTGTCCGCTCCCGCAAACATCACCGGATTTTGACAGACAATAAAATTATCGTGAACTTCATCCCTACTCATCTTATAGGGCACGTGAATATTAAGAGGTCCGCCAATTAATACATTTCCCCATACACGTCGGTTAAAGCCCTCACGTAATTTTATGCCGATACCGATACAAAGGTTATTATATATGGCATAATTTGATGAACCGTCATCAAGGTCAATTCCCCAGCTATGGGGTGCATTTGCACTGTGGCTGAATCTGTTATGATGAATAACAGTTTCGCCTAAAGAATCAATTTTTGTAAGGTCGTAGATTTTTCCGTCTTTTTTATATCTGCGGATTTTATCTCCGTATTTACCTCCTGCGTTATATTTCGGCACACTCCAAAAGCGGTCACGTCCCCATGAATTAAAGGGTCCGTGATCCTGAGTTTCACGCTGGGAATCAAATATATCGTTATATGCGATTTCATGTCCGCCGAAAGTTCCGTCATTTACGTTTATATTTGAACGTGCGCTTTTGCAGATAGTATTGTGCAAAATTTTAACATTAAAGCACACAGACAGGTTTACTCCTGACGACTGTTTTTCATATATTCCCACATTTTCAATAAAGTTATTTTCTATAAGAATATCCCTCGGATATTCCTCTGAGGCAGGGCCTGTTTTTTCGGGATGCTCCACTTTTGTTCTGTGTACGGGAAGATCCGGATACATATCATTTTTCCAAAAAGACGGCTCATAAACTGCTGATGGTGAGCCTACAATTTGAACTGCCGTAGAACCGATATTTGAAAAACGACATCCTGTAATTTTATGTCCTTTGCCATAATCGCCTATATATATTCCGTTTGAACCGATATTTTCAAAAACACAGTTTTCAAAGGTTATGTTTTCACTGCTAACAACGGACACTGCACCGGCAGGCATAATGCACCAGTCACCTCTTAAAAGGGGACGGTACTGTTTATCTTTTTCAAACATACTCCTTTTTGTTTCGCAGAATGTAACGTTCTGAAATTTTATATCCGAAGCTCCCTTTATTTTGAAAAGCTCGCTTAAAATACCTAAGTGAAAAACACCGTTTAAATCATCTTCATTTACAGGCTTAAAATAAAGATAACCGTCCTGTGAGGAGTAATACCACTCTTTTTCATCGTCCAGCTCTTCAAAGACATTTTCCACAACAAGTTCATTTCCGAATCCGCTGCCCCTATTGTTGTCGCCTATCCACTTAAGTTTAAGACCTGAAGGTGATGACTGATCCTTCCCCTCAATAAAATAGGAATTCCCGCCCCAGCCTGCTTCGTGCATGGCTCTTATAAAACCTCCAGCGGGATTTTTATAATTTTTTACCCGCCCCTTAATTTCCTTTGCCGAGGCAGTTCCGCCCAAAGGCAAAACATCTTCACGGTAATTTGGATATCTTGCAAGAATCATAGCTTCGCCGTTTAAAAACAGCATATCGGGATTTAAGCCTTTAAGGGTTTCTGTACGGTATATGCCTTTTTGAGTTTTCTCCCAAAGGGGATTTTCAATTTCTACACAGCCGCAGATTTTGGCGCCCTCTTCACAGCATATGGTAATACCGTTATTTTCGGCTCCTAATTCAACAGGCTTACTTAAAAAATGAATGCCTTTCTTTAATATTACTTTTCCTTTTTCGGCTTTTTTTACGGCGTCTTTTATGCTTTCAACTGGCAAAACATAAATTTCAGGCATTTTCCCGCTCCTCTTTTTCTTTATAAAATCAGTTCGCTTATAACAGTATTAGAAAGCAAAAATCCTTTTGGAGTAAGGTTTATTCCCTCTTCGGTAATATTGAGAAGCTCCATTTTCTCAAACCTTTCAGCAGCTTTATATACTGCTTTCGGTATTCCAAATCCGAAACGCCTAAATGTTTCTTTCTCTTTAAGTCCCTCTTTAAGCCGCAGGGCAAGCATTGCGTATTCCTTAAAATCTCCGCCGTTTCCGTCCGAAATGGTTTCAGGAGACATTATAAATTTTTCCGTACTTCTGGGATAGAAAAACCTTTTTCCATTCATAAAGGAGTGTGCCGAGGGACCTATGCCGAGATATTCTTCACATCTCCAGTATTTAAGATTGTGTTTGCTCTCTTTTCCCTTTACGGCAAAATTTGAAACCTCATACTGATGTATTCCCGCTCTTTCAAAAGTCTCACACATCTGAATGTACATATCACATACTGTATCTTCATCAGGCAGTGAAAGTTTATTCTGCATCTTAAAAAATGGTGTACCCTCTTCTATTTTCAGCATATATCCACTTATATGGGGTACTCCTGATTCTATGCACGTATTAAGACTTTGAGAAAAGCTCTCCTTGGTCTGATTAGGAATACCCAGCATTAAATCAAGGGAAATATTCTCAATACCCGCTTTTCTCGCTTCCTCTACTCTTTTAAGAACATCTTTACCGCTGCCTTTTCTTCCGAGAACTTTACGTTCACTGTCCACAAAAGACTGCATACCCATGGAAATACGATTAAATCCGCTGCGGGCAATATCATTAAAAAAGTTTTGGTCTGCCGATGACGGATTACATTCCGCAGTTATTTCCGCATTCTCCGCCAGCGAAAAACATTTGCAGATTTCATCAAGTATTCTGCTCAGTCTCTTAGCTCCCAAAAGTGACGGAGTTCCCCCACCAAAATACACTGTATCGGAAGAAAAAGGATACTCTTCACTTTTTCTTTTTATTTCTCGGCAAAGAGCTGAAACATAGTTATCCATATACTCTTCATCTGCTCTCGCCGAATAAAAGTCACAATAGGGACATTTGCCTGCACAAAAGGGAACATGTATATAAAGTCCTGAGTTTTTCACGGGTTTTCTCCTTTACTTTAACTGTGAAATATTGTATCATAACAGTGCTATGATTTAAAGAAAAAGGTGAAACTGTGAAAGATAAATCAATGAAAATCGAAAAATACCGTATGTGGTTCAGCGACCTTAAAGGAACAGCCGAATTACTGCGGGAAAAATCCTGTGAAGGCTGGCATATCAGCGAAATCGACGTATCACAGGGTAAATTTACATACAAAAAATGGGAACCTAAAAATTACTGCTATGAGTTCTCAGTAAACGGAATATGTGAAAACCTTGCGGTTTACGATGAAAATTCCGGATTTGAAAAAGTCCTCGAAGACAGCGGACTTATCCTTTACAGACGTGAGGAGGAAAGCCCCGAAAGTCTTGAATCCGTAAAAAAGAGCTTCGGAGCAAACAGCACTGAGGATGAGGAAAAATGGCTCAGCGATCAGGCTGCGGAAGGTTATTTCCTTTTAAGATGCCAAAGACCCGAATATACATTCTTTATGTGCGAAAAGAGCACAGTACAGTTTAAAGCCGATTATGCTCCCAATGTGGAAAACCCCAAGGAATATCTTGAGAAATTCAAAAACGCCGGCTGGGAATATGTTTGGGGCAGCAACGGATACCACTATTTCTGCACCGAAACTCCCGAAGCCGTTGACCCGTCTGTATTTAACAGCGAAAGAAACGCCGAGGATATTTTAAGAGACAAGAAAAGGCAGATAAACGGTATTTTAGGTATGGCGCTGTTCGGTCTTGCAGCATCCTTTTTAAAGCTGTATCTTGATGTTTCCTCATATTCAGAGGCGGCTCAGGATATGCTGGACAAGGTCGGCAGAAGCGTTACAATGGATTTGATTGCAGCTTTAATCTGCGGCGGATTCGTCATAGGAAGTATTATAGCTTACTTTAAAGCAAAACACAGTAAATAAATGAAAGCCTCAAATCGTTAAGATTTGAGGCTTTTAATTTTAATCTTAAATCTGCAATTTTATCCCTTTAATCCTCGTGCCTGTCTATCCATGTCTTCAACTACAATGTCATATATTTCTCCCAAAGAGGCACAGTATTCTAAAACTTTCCATGGTTCATTAGTATGAAAATGTATTTTTATTAAATTTTCATCGCCTACTGCCAGCAGACAATCCCCTTTGAAATTTGAAACAAAATAATCGTTTATTGCGTCCTCATCAAGATTTTCTCCATCAATTAATAACTGAGTATCATATTTATATTCTGACATTTTCTTTCTCCTTATCTCTATTTGAATTTTGCTGTTTTATTATATCATTTTTCTTTTCCGGCAACAATCGTCATTAAAAGAAAAGCTGCGCCTAAAATTAAGCACAGCTTTTTTCATGTTCATTTTATGTCTGCTCAGTGAAGATCAATATCCTGATCGACTTCTTCGTTTTCACCGTCAAATACCGTTTCAACAACCTTTGGACAGCACTCCGGAGAATAAACCCATCTGTCTATATGCTCCGCCGTGGTAAAATACGGTGTTTCCCTTTTTGGCATTTCGCCGTCAAAGGCATCCACTATTATGAGCTTAATTTTCATTTTTTCCGGTATCATGCTTTTGATATAGACTCCTGCACACTGTCCCGGTTCAATATCAGAAGAATATTCCGCCAGTCCTGCAAGGTTCGGTGCAAGCTCCACAAAAACTCCGTATTTTTCTACGCTGCGTACTATTCCGGGCACTGTTTCTCCAGGAGAAAACAGACTGGCGTTCTGTTCCCATGTGCCGAGAAGTTCCTTGTGACTTAAAGTTATTCTGTAATTTTCATCGATTCCCTTTACAACCGCCTTTATGTCATCTCCCGGTGAAAAACGCTGGGAAGGATGAGGTATTCTTGAAACCGATATGCTGTCAACAGGCAGAAGCGCACTTATTCCCGCACCGATATCCACAAAAGCTCCGAAGCTTTCCATATGGGTTACTTTGGCATCAATGACGTCTCCGGGACGAAGTGTTTTGATTTCTTCCATGCATCTTTCCTGAACCTGTTTTCGGCTTAACACCGCATATGTTCTGCCAAGGTCATCGTTTTCAAAACCTGTTATCACAAAAACAACAGGTTTATTTACACGGGATATAATTGCTATATCCCTCACTGAACCCTCCGCTATGCCTATTGCGCCTTCTTCTCTTGGTATTACACCTTTCATCAGGCCTAAATCAACGTGAAGATTGTGCTCCCTGTCACAGAGCACCGCCCTGGCTTCTACCGGTCTTCCTGTTCTGAAACTTTCCTTAATGGCCGTAAGACTGGAGAGCGCATTTTTGTTTTCCGGGGTGTTCATGAGCCACCCCTCCGGCTTGTATGTTTTCATCTCTTGCCTCCTGTTTTTGCATCCTTAAACTATACTGCTAAAAAATAATATGCGCACTTTCTCTGTCAAATACCACATAAAAGAAAAAACGACTGAATTTCTTCAGTCGTTCTTTCTTAAATTGAGGGGTTGCTTTGAGGAGGGGTAAGAGCTGTACTCATTTTACAGGATACTCGGTGCGGCTCCTTTCTCCTTGAGTACGTGTATATAATACCCGATGTTTATTTTTGTTTTGTTACTTTCATGTGAACATTCCTTTAACTTTTGGCAACAAATCAATAACAAAATGTCTTTGCTTTTTATCCTTTTGTAACTACTCTTTTCACGGAGTTTAACAGAAACCAAAATCTTATAAATTTAATGCATTCACAGGATAAAAATTTTGAAAAATGGTAATTATTGCTGCATTCTCTTTCCTTTGATGTTGCGTTAAAGCACGAAAAATAGTATAATATTGGTTATCACATTTTACTTTGAGGAGTGTTTTATTTGAGTAACAATCTTTGGATTTTACTTGCCTTCGGCGCTTACCTTGCACTTATGATGGCAATCGGCGTCTACTCAATGAAAAGGTCAAAAACCTCTGAGGATTATTTCCTCGGCGGCAGAAGCCTTTCCGGCTGGGTTGCAGCAATGAGCGCACAGGCCTCCGATATGAGCGGCTGGCTGCTTATGGGATTGCCCGGCGCTATTTATGCATTAGGTACAGGTCAGGTTTGGATTGCAGTAGGTCTTGCAGTTGGTACAATACTTAACTGGACAATCGTTTCTTCCCGTCTTCGCAGATATACTGAAAGATGCGGAAACTCACTGACTCTTCCCGAATTTTTTGAAAACCGTTTCGAGGACAAATCAAGAGTGCTTCGTGTTGCTTCTTCTGTTTTCATCATGATTTTCTTCCTCGTGTACACAGCTTCCGGTTTCTCAGCAGGTGCTTCACTTTTCTCTTCTGTTTTCGGAATTGATTACACTGTAGCTCTTCTCATTGGTGCCGCCGTAATTCTTATTTACACTTTCCTCGGCGGATTCCTTGCAGTATGCTGGACTGACTTCGTTCAGGGCTTCATGATGATTATCTCCCTTATGGTTGTTCCCTTCATTGCTATCAAAATGATGGGCGGTATGGGCGAAACCACAGCTATTCTCAATTCCATGGGTGTAAACTTCCTTGATCCTACATACAGCGGCGGAGAAAAGCTTGGAGCCATTGACATAATTTCTCAGATTGTATGGGGTCTCGGATACTTCGGAATGCCTCATATTTTGGTTCGCTTTATGGCTATCAAGGACAGCAAGGAAATCAGAAAATCCAGAATTATAGCTATTGTTTGGGTTATCATTTCTCTTTCAATTGCCTGCTTCCTTGGAATTATCGGTAAAGCTTTCTTCGCAAATGCTCCCCTTACAGGCAACGATACCGAGAATGTTTTCATCAACATGATTACAGAAATATTCTCCAACCGTCTCGGTATTCCCTTTATCGGCGGACTTATCCTTTGCGGTATTCTTGCTGCTATTATGTCCACTGCTGATTCACAGCTTCTCGTTACCGCTTCAGCTATATCAGAAGACCTTTATAAAGGTGTTATCAATAAAAATGCAAGCGACAAGAGTATGCTCCGTGTAAGCCGTATAGTTGTTCTTGTTGTTTCAGTTATAGCCTTTATCATCGCTCTTAATCCCGATAACGGAATCATGGATCTCGTTTCAAACGCATGGTCCGGTTTCGGTTCAGCATTTGGTCCCGTTGTTCTTATGGCGATTTTCTGGCGCAAAACTACAAGAACCGGCGCTGCAGCCGGTATGATCGGCGGCGGTTTGACCGTTATCCTTTGGGACTACATCCCCTTCGGTGGAAAGACAATTGCCGATATGACAGGTCTTTATTCACTGGCTCCCGGTTTTGCAATCGGTCTTATTCTTATAGTTGTAGTAAGTCTCTTCACTGCTAAGCCTTCAGAGAAAATGCTCGAACTCTTTGATGAAGTTGAAAAGAATAAAGAATTCTAATCCCGTGTAAATTAAAAATACTGCTCAAAAGGGCTTCCTATTGGAGGCCCTTTTTCTTTTAATATATTAAGATTTTACGCAATATTTCACTAAATTAATGTTTAAATGTTAAAATTATTGTTGTATTTGCTTATATTATGTGATAATATATCCCATAAGGAGGTGTTCTTCGTGAACGAACAATATAATTATGACAATCAGCAGCAAAATTATTCTCAGACTCCTAACATGCCCCCTGCAAGACAGCTCAAAACCAACCGCCATATCGTAATATTTTTACTTCTTTCATTTATTACATTTGGCATTTACGCAATTGTATTCTATACTTCAGTTGCAAACGATCTTAATACCGTTGCAAGCCGTTATGACGGAAAGAAAACAATGCATTACTGCTTACTTTGTTTCATAGTAGCGCCTCTGACCCTTGGAATCGGAGCTATTGTATGGTTCCATAAGATTTCCGCAAGAATGGGTAATGAACTCAGACGACGTGGTATAGCCTTTGATTTCGGAGCAGCTGATTTCTGGCTTTGGAATGTATTAGGTTCACTTATTATTGTAGGTCCCTTCATCTACATGTATAAGTTTATTAAGGCTATAAATCTTCTTGCCGCCAACTACAACGTAAACGGCTGATACTTATATAAAATCTCTAATTGATACACAAAAAACGGGACAGTTTAAACTGTCCCGTTTTATTAATCGCATTTATTAAAGCACCTTTGAAAGGAACTCTTTAAGTCTTGGATTCTGGGGATTTTCAAAGAAATCCTTGGGATTGTTCTCTTCAACAATTCTTCCCTCATCCATAAATATAACTCTTGTTCCTACCTCACGGGCAAAGCCCATCTCGTGGGTTACGACAACCATTGTCATACCGCTGTCGGCAAGAGTTTTCATAAGTGAAAGTACTTCTCCTACCATTTCAGGGTCAAGAGCAGATGTAGGTTCATCGAAAAGAATTACATCAGGATTCATAGCCATGGAGCGTATAATAGCTACACGCTGCTTCTGACCGCCTGAGAGCTGTGAGGGATAAACATTTGCCTTATCCTCAAGACCGATTCTCTTAAGAAGATCCATAGCAGTCTTTTTGGCTTCTTCCTTTATTTCTGCCTTGCTCTTTCCTGTCTTTTTGCGGTTTTTGTTGCCAACATATACAGGAGCAAGCATTATGTTTTCAAGAACAGTCTTGTTATTAAAAAGGTTGAAATGCTGGAAAACCATTCCCATTTTCTGACGGTGGACGTTGATATCAACTTTCATATCGGCAATATCAACACCGTTAAAAATAATCTGACCTGAAGTTGGATCTTCCATACAGTTAAGGCATCTGAGGAATGTACTCTTACCTGAACCTGACGGACCGACTACAACGACCTTTTCACCCTTTTCGATATTTATATTTATATCTTTAAGAACATGGAGCTTGCCGAAGCTTTTATTAAGGTTAATGACTTCTATCACTCTTCTTCAAACTCCTTTCCATAATCTTAATAAGCAGACTTACTATAAGAACAAGTACAATGTAAATAAGAGCCATTACAAGATATGGCACCATATATTCATAGTTTCTTGTACCTATTCTGCTGAATGCAATGTAAAGATCCATTGCACCAACAAAGCTTATAACTGATGTCTCTTTGATAAGTGCTATAAACTCATTGCCGAGAGTAGGCAGAATATTCTTGATTGCCTGGGGGATAACAATACGCATCATAGTTGTGGAATAGCTAAGACCTAATGAGCGTCCTCCCTCCATCTGTCCCGGATCAACTGACTGAATACCACTACGCATAATCTCTGAAATATAAGCGCCGCTGTTCATACCGAAAACCACAACGGAAACTGCAACAGATGTCAATCTTATATTCATCAGAGGCAAAAGTACGAAGTAGAAAACAAGAAGCTGAACTACAACCGGAGTACCTCTGAAAAGGTTTACATAAAAACTGCAAATACCGTTAAGAACTTTGGGCAGAGTTTTGTATTTAGGAAGAACCCTTACAGTAGCAATAAGCGTACCGATTACAATACCAATAAGTAAACCACTTACAGCGATTATCATGGTATTCTGCAAACCGGTTAAAACGTTTTTATATCCGCCGCCCTCAAGAAACACCTCAAGAAAGGCAGAAACCTTTACACCAAAATTTCCCATATCACTTTTCCTTTATTCACGCAACAAGCCTCACCTTATTCGGGTGAGGTTTGCTGTAATATATGTTTGCGTTCTTCTTAATAAACAACCTTATGCCATTACGTTGATTGACTTAACAATAGCCTCTGCAGGTGCCTTATCAATTATAACATATGAAATGTTGCCGTTGATAAGATCCTGAACAGCAAGTGCTGCACTGTCATATCCTGCGAACTCAGCTGTAAGTCCTTCAAATCCAAAGCCGTCGTCACCGTTTACATAAGCTTCACCGGTTGTACCCTTCTGGCCGCCGATTTTTACTGTCTCATCAAGACCCTTGAGGATTTTCTCAACATCTTCCATTGTCTTGCAGTTATCAAATGTTGTATCGTCGCCCCTTACAATGAGAACCTGATTTGCTGAATAGTAAGGCTCAGCAAATGTAACCTGCTTTTCACGGTCGGGGTTCTTTGAAAGACCTGCCATAGCTATATCAGCTTTACCTGAACCAACTGAAAGGCAAACTGATTCAAATGCCATATCTTTAATAACAAGTTCCTGACCGAGCTTCTCAGCGATTTTCTCTGCAAGCTCCATGTCGATACCGTAGTAGTACTCGCCTTCAACATATTCAAAGGGCGGGAAAGCTGCGTTTGTTGCAACTACAAACTGATCCTTAGATGTATCTTCTTTAGCTGACTTAACGCCTTTGGGTTCGCCGTCACCGAAGTAGCTATTGAATATAGCATCAAGTGTACCGTCATTTTTAAACTCAGCAAGGATTTCGTTAACCTGCTTGAGGAGCTCAGGCTGCTTGGGATCAACACCGAAAGCATAAACTTCCTCTGTAAGTGCAATATCAACTACCTTGACTTTGGGTGTATTTTCGCCGCAGGCTGCAAATGCTGCAACCATAAGTACGATTGCCATTAATACTGAAAGAATTTTAACTGATTTTTTCATTACCTTTTCCTCCCTAAAATTTATCATGACCCTATTATAGCACCCTTTTTGAATAAATCAAGTACTTTTTGCATATTTTTTGAATTTTATGTATAAATATTCAATTCAGCCAATAAAATCCGCCAGTTTTTGCATATCTATAGGTAAATCAGCGTATATTTGCATCATTTTACCTGTTACAGGATGAATAAATTCAAGCTCACCGCAGTGAAGTGCATGTCTTTTTATTAACTCACTCTTTCCGCCATACATATCGTCCCCTGCAAGTGGAGTTCCCATATGTGAAAAATGTACTCTTATCTGATGGGTTCTGCCGGTTTCGAGGTTGATTTTTAAAAGGGACAATCCATTTCCACTCTTTATACATTTCCAGTGTGTAACGGCTCTGTCGCCCTCTTCACCGGCAGCACGGAGAGTCTTCATAGGATCAGGACGATATATAGGTACATCAATGGTTCCCTCTCCTGAATATTCACCCTCAGCTATTGCATAATAGGTCTTTTTTATTTCACCTGCCCAAAGCTCATCTGACAATCTCGAAGCCGCAAAGGGATTGAGAGCACAGAGCACCACTCCGGAAGTATTTTTATCCAGCCGTCCGATAGAGCGAAATGCTCCTGTATCTCCTTTTTCTTTCAAATAGAATGCAACTGCATTGGCAAGGGTGTCTCCCTGATGATTATGGGTAGGATGCATTGCAAGGCCTGCCTGTTTATTTATAAGCAGGATATCCTCATCGGCATAGATAACATCTATGGGAATATTTATAGGCTCAACAGAGGATTCCTCCTGCGGTATATTTATCTCAATAACTTCTCCGACTTTTACTTTGTCGATAGTTCTTATTTTTTCACCGTTTCTCATCATACCGTCGGGATACTGCTTTAAACTCATTGCAAGACGGTATGACATTTTAACATAACTTCTGAGAAAATGTATAAGCTTTGCTCCGTCCATTTCTTCCGGGACGGTAAATTCAAGTTTCCGCTTCATTTTTATCAACTCTTTAAAGGAAAATAAACTACATAATACAAAATGCGGCATCCGAAATACGGATGCCGCAAAGGTTACCATTTATATTATCAATTAATCAGACAAGCTCGATGATGCACATCTCCGCTGCGTCGCCACGGCGGGGGCCTGTTTTGATAATACGGCAATAACCGCCGTTCTTTTCTTTATACTTGGGGGCAATCTCTGTGAACAGCTTCTTAACAACATCTTCCTTTGTGATGTAAGCAAGAGCTGTACGCTTTGCCTGAAGGCTGTCGTCCTTGGCAACAGTGATCATTTTCTCTGCCATGGAACGTACTTCCTTTGCCCTAGTAACGGTGGTTTCTATTCTGCCATTCTCTAAGAGATAGGTTACCATAGCTCTGAGCATTGCTCTTCTGTGGTCGGTTGTACGGCCAAGCTTTCTGGTACCGGGCATTAAAATCACTCCTTTACCGTTATTGGTATGAAATCGGTTTTATTCCTCTTCCCTGCGAAGACCGAAGCCAAGGGTATCGAGCTTAGCTACAACCTCATCAAGAGATTTGCGGCCAAGGTTTCTAACCTTCATCATGTCGTCTTCGGTTTTGCCGATAAGGTCTTCAACCGTGTTGATGCCCGCTCTCTTAAGGCAATTGTAGGAGCGGACAGACAGGTCAAGTTCCTCAATGGTCATCTCTAACACTTTTTCCTTACCGTTGTCATCTTTGACAACCATAATCTCAGTGTCATAAGCCTCCTCAGAGAGGTCAACAAACAGGTTGAGGTGCTCGTTGAGGATCTTGGCTCCCAACGAAACGGCTTCCTTAGCGGAGATTGTTCCGTTGGTCCACACTTCAAGCGTAAGCTTGTCATAGTCAGTTATCTGACCGACACGTGTGTTTTCAACTGTATAGTTCACCTTGAGTACAGGTGTATAAATTGAATCAATCGCAATTACTCCGATTGCAGGCTGCATAAGCTGCTTGTTGCGCTCAGCAGGTACATAACCCCTGCCCTTGTCAACAGTAAGCTCCATGCTTACATGAGCGTCGCTGTCAAGGGAAGCGATATGATGATCCGGATTGAGAATCTCAACCTCGGAATCTGCCTTAATGCTGCCGGCAGTAATCTCGCCTTCACCGCTTGCCTCGATGTAAACGGTCTTGGGACCGTCGCCGTGAATCTTGAGGATTACTCCTTTAAGGTTCAGAACTATCTCGGTTACGTCCTCCTTAACTCCCGGAAGAGTGGAGAATTCGTGAAGTGCGCCGTCAATCTTAACGGATGTGATGGCGTATCCCGGAAGTGAGGAAAGGATAACTCTTCTAAGGCTGTTGCCCAGAGTTGTACCGTAACCTCTCTCAAGGGGTTCAAGAGTGAACTTGCCGTAGGTTCCGTCAAGTGCTAAATCGGTAGCTTCGATTATGGGCTTTTCGATTTCAATCATTTCAAAACCCTCCTTATTTTTAGCAGCTCTAAGCTGCATATGAGTAGTCCTTCACAATACTGTCAGGCGACACTATTATTTAGAGTAGAACTCAACGATAAGATGCTCTTCAACGGGAGCCTCAATCTGATCACGAGTGGGAAGATTGAGAACTTTTGCTGAGAAAGCTTCTCTGTCAAGGTCAAGCCACTGGGGAACGGGACGTGCGCCGTTTGTCTCAATAACTGACTTGATCTTTTCGCTGTCACGGCTCTTCTGACGAATTGTTACAACGTCGCCAGCCTTGAGAAGGTAAGAGGGAATATCAACTCTCTTGCCGTTAACCTCATAGTGACCGTGGTTTACAAGCTGTCTTGCCTCAATTCTGGAGCTTGCCCAGCCGAGGAGATAGACAACGTTGTCTATACGGCTTTCGCAAATCTGGAGCAGGTTGTCACCGGTAACGCCCTGTTTGCGCTCTGCCATAAGGAAATATTTATGGAACTGGCCTTCCTGAATACCGTAGTAACGTCTAGCCTGCTGCTTTGCACGAAGCTGAAGTCCGTATTCGGAAGACTTTTTGCGGCCCTGACCATGCTGTCCGGGAGCATAAGCACGGCGTGCAAGAGCACACTTGTCTGTATAGCATCTTGAGCCTTTAAGGAAAAGCTTTTTGCCCTCACGGCGGCAAAGTTTGCATACCGCGTCGGTATATCTTGCCATGTGGTTACACCTCCAAAAATTAGGTTATACGCGTCTTCTTTTGGGCGGACGGCATCCGTTGTGGGGGATGGGAGTAACATCCTTAATCATGTTAACCTCAAGACCCGCTGTCTGAAGAGCTCTGATAGCTGCTTCACGTCCTGCTCCGGGACCTTTAACATAAACTTCAACTGTCTTCATGCCATGCTCCATAGCTGCCTTAGCTGCTGTTTCAGCGGCTGTCTGTGCAGCGTAGGGAGTTGACTTTCTTGAACCTCTGAAGCCCATTTCGCCGGCGCTTGCCCAAGAAACGGCATTACCCTGAGTATCCGTAATGGTAACAATTGTGTTGTTGAATGTGGACTGGATATGTGCAGCACCACGCTCAATGTTTTTGCGTTCACGACGACGGCGTGTTGAAGCCGTCTTCTTTGCGGAACCCTTAGTAGCCATTCGTATCCCTCCTAGCTTATTTCTTCTTGTTAGCTATCGTCTTCTTCGGACCCTTGCGTGTACGTGCGTTTGTCTTTGAACGCTGTCCTCTTACGGGCAGGCCCTTGCGGTGACGCACACCACGATAGCAACCGATTTCGATAAGCCTTTTGATATCAAACGCTGTTTCACGGCGAAGGTCACCCTCTACCTTAACGTTGTGATCTATATATTCACGAAGCTTTGAAACATCGTCCTCGCTTAAATCCTTAACTATTGTTTCAGGATTTACGCCTGTTGCTGCAATAATGTCGCCGGCTGTTTTACGACCGATGCCGAAGATGTAAGTAAGAGCAATCTCAACTTTCTTATCTCTGGGCAGGTCAACACCTGATATACGCGCCATTTGTCAGTTGCACCTCCATTTACTGGTTTGCGTCGGGATTAGCCCTGACGCTGCTTGTGCTTGGGATTTTCACAGATAACCATGACTTTTCCCTTGCGTTTAATTATCTTACACTTTTCGCAAATTTTCTTGACAGAAGGTCTGACTTTCATTATAGAATACCTCCTTAGCTGAAAGCTATTTAGAACGCCATGTTATACGCCCACGGGTGAAGTCGTATGGCGACATCTCGACTGTCACTTTATCTCCCGGAAGTATGCGTATATAGTTCATACGAAGCTTACCGGAAATATGGGCTAAAATTCTGTGGCCGTTTTCCAGCTCAACCTTGAATGTTGCGTTGGGCAGGGATTCAACCACTGTACCCTCAATCTCGATCATTTCCTGTTTTGACACAACTAACCCTCCTTACAGTTTACTTTCTTTTTCGGCGAATCTCGCCAAAGCTTTTCTTAAGCTACAATCAGTAGCCATCTCCTGCTCGGTTAAAACCGTTTTCGCAGCACTTATATGCCTCAGGTTTTTCGCCTTCGGCCTTGCAAGAGGTCTTTGCTTTCCGTCGCAGAGAAGAACTCTCTCTTCCTGAAAACCTACCACTGCAAGAAAACTTCCTGCATCTCTGCCGGACTTTGAATAAACAACGCTGCCGACTTTAATCTCCATGACAGCCTCCTTATAATACTGTGAGTATCTGGGGACCGTCCGCCGTGATGGCGATTGTGTGCTCAAAATGGGCTGAAAGCTTACCGTCAAGGGTTACGACTGTCCAGCCGTCCGCCAGGGTTTCAACCCTCTCCGTGCCCTGATTAATCATGGGCTCGATAGCTATAGTCATGCCCGGCAGAAGTCTTACGCCTCTGCCCGGTGTGCCGAAATTCGGTACACTTGGGTCTTCATGGAGCTTTGCGCCTACACCGTGTCCGACAAACTGTCTGACTACGCCGTAGCCTCTTGCCTCGCAATAGCTTGAAACTGCTGCTCCGATGTCACCGATTCGTCCGCCAGCGACAGCAGCTTTGATGCCTTCGTAAAGGCTCTCTCTCGTTGTGTCGCACAGCCGCTTTGCTTCCGGTGAAATATCACCTACTGCAAATGTGGCGGCGTTGTCGCCATTGAAGCCGTCAATCTTTGCGCCAAGGTCAATGCTGACTATGTCGCCTGCCTTGAGCACTCGCTTTTTGCTCGGTATTCCATGAATAACCTCGTTATTTATGGAAATGCATGCGGTAGCCGGGAAACCGTACAAGTTAAGGAAATTCGGCTCAGCGCCGCATTTCTTTATATAATTGTAGGCTATACGGTCGATCTCATAGGTTGTTACGCCCGGTTCGACTGCCTCGCCGGCTGCCTTTAATGCTCCTGCGGAAATCCGGCATGCTTCTCGCATTAAAGCCAGTTCACGCTTTGTTTTCAGCACTATCATGCTTAATCCTCCAGTGCGTGGAAAGTTGCTGCGGTGGTATCTTCCACCTTTTCCTGTCCTTCCACTATGCGAAGCTTACCTTTCTTCGCATAAAAATCCTTCAGGGGCTCTGTCTGCTCATGGTAAACCTTGAGTCTGTCAAGCACCGTGTCAGGATGGTCATCCTTACGCTGAACAAGCTCGCCGCTGCAAAGGTTGCAAACTCCTTCCTTCTCCGGCTTTTTGTAAACCAGATGATAGGAAGCGCCGCATTCCTTGCAGACACGACGGCCTGACATTCTTTCCGTGATTTTCTCATCGGGAACTTCAATGTCGATGACCTTATCGATTTCCACACCCATTTCATCCAGAGCTTCAGCCTGGGGAATGGTGCGGGGGAAACCGTCTAAAATGAAGCCGTTTGCACAATCATTCTGGGCAAGTCTGTCCTTAATTATACCGATTACTACCTCATCGGGGACGAGCTGACCGGCATCGATAAAGGATTTTGCCTTGAGACCCATCTCTGTGCCGTTTTTAAGGGCTTCACGGATTATATTACCCGTCGAGATGGCGGGGATTGAGAGCTTTTCACAGATCTTTTCAGCCTGTGTGCCCTTCCCCGCACCGGGTGCGCCAAGAAGTATGAGTTTCATATTTATCTCTCCTTCTCTGACATTATCAGTCAAGGAATCCCTTGTAGTGACGCATCATCATCTGAGATTCGAGCTGCTTTACAGTTTCAAGAGCAACACCGACAAGGATGATGATTGAAGTACCGCCGAGAGCGATATTCATGGGAGAACCAGCGAGTGTTGTAACCTGTGAGAACACGATGGGGAACAACGCAACAACGCTGAGAAGAAGTGCGCCCATAAGGGTAATTCTTGAAAGAATTTTGGCGATATAGTTTGATGTGGGCTGTCCGGGACGAATGCCGGGGATAGCACCGCTCTGCCTGCGGATATTGTTTGCCATTTCGATGGGATTGTACTGAATCTGAGCATAGAAATAAGCAAAGAATATGATAAGCAGGAAGTAGATCAAACCGTAGAACCAGTGCGTATTATCAAACAGATTGAAGAAGTACTTGTTCCAGTTTGAATCATCGGGGATTGTGATAAACATCTTGATTGTGGGCGGAAGTGAAAGAATTGAAGATGCGAAGATGATGGGCATAACACCTGACATATTAACCTTGATCGGAATATGTGTGCTCTGTCCGCCATACATCTTGCGGCCCACAACTCTCTTTGCATACTGAACGGGGATTCTGCGCTCTGAACCGTCCATCCATACGATGTAAGCTATCATAAGGAGATAGAGTACAAGTACGAGGGGAACAAGTGCGTAGTAAACGCCGCCCTTTGATACGAAGTATCCCTCATAGAGCTGAATGAGCATTGAGGGGATTCTTGAAACGATACCTGCAAAGAGGATAAGTGAAATACCATTGCCGATACCCTGAGCATTAATCTGCTCACCGAGCCACATGATAAGGGCTGTACCGGCTGTAAGAACAAGAACAATAACAAGAGCCTGGAAAACTCCTGCAAAGCCTGTAAGAAGTGAACCGTTTGCATCGACCATAAGGTGGCCGGTGTTGCGAAGATAGAAGTAGTAAGCGATACTCTGGATAAGTCCGAGAACAACAGCAACATAACGAGTTATGGAAGCTATCTTCTTACGTCCTTCTTCGCCCTCCTTCTGAAGCTTTTCCAAAGCAGGAATAGCAACAGTAAGGAGCTGCATGATGATTGAAGAGTTGATGTACGGGGTGATTGACATTGCGAAAATCGTACCGTAGTTGAACGCTTCACCTGTCATCATGCTCAGATAAGTCATAAAGTTCTGAGCAGTGGGATCGGTGATGATACCGTCTGTGATATCAACGAAGGGAACCGGGATATTAGCGCCTATTCTGAAAAGAAGAAGAATAAACGCAGTGAAGAGAATCTTCTTTCTTATATCTGGGATTTTCCAAGCGTTAATAAATGTGCGAAACACCTCAGATCACCTCGGCCTTTCCGCCGGCTGCTTCGATCTTCTCCTTTGCGGAATCAGAGAAAGCATTTGCCTGAACAGTGAGCTTCTTGGTGATTTCACCGTTGCCTAAAACTTTAACTCCGTCAAGCTCTTTCTTAACAAGGCCTGACTTTACAAGAGCTGCAACATCTACTACATCACCGTCGTTGAAACGCTGATCAAGTGCTGCAACGTTAACAATTGCAATTTCTTTTGCAAAGATATTATTGAAGCCCCTCTTGGGGATTCTTCTCTGAAGGGGCATCTGACCGCCTTCAAAGCCCGGACGCATTCCTCTGCCGGCACGAGCCTTCTGGCCCTTATGTCCTTTACCGGCTGTTTTACCCTGTCCGGAACCTGCACCTCTACCGATACGCTTGACATCCTTCTTGGAGCCTGCTGCCGGTGTAAGTTCGTGCAATTTCATTATACTCGCACCTCCTTGCTTACGCTTCGGTTACCTCGATAAGGTGGTTAATTTTTCTTACCTTACCCAGTGTCTGGGGATTGTTGGGCTGTACCGCAACATCTCCTATTTTGTGAAGACCAAGTGCATGGGCGGTGGCAATCTGATCTTTTTTGCTTCCGATGAGGCTCTTAACGAGCTTTACCTGAATATCAGCCATTGTTATCCACCCTCCTTAACCTAAAATTTCCTTAGCTGACTTGCCGCGGATAGCAGCAACTTCGTCAGCAGAACGCAGCTTTGAAAGGCCGTCAATTGTGGCTCTTACAACGTTGCAGGGGTTATTGGAACGAAGTGCCTTGGTACGGATATCTTTAATGCCGACTGTCTCAACAACCGCACGGACGGAGCCGCCGGCGATAACGCCGGTACCGGGTGCAGCGGGCTTGAGAAGAACAACGCCAGCGCCGAATTTACCGATGATCTCGTGAGGAATTGTTGTACCCTTGAGAGAAACCTTGATAAGGTTCTTCTTGGCATCTTCGATTCCCTTGCGGATTGCATCCGGAACTTCGCCTGATTTACCAAGACCGAAGCCTACTGTGCCGTTTCCGTCACCGACAACTACAAGTGCGGCAAACTTGAAGATTCTACCGCCCTTAACTGTCTTGGAAACACGGTTGATAGTAACTACACGCTCCTGAAGCTCAACAGCCGATGTGTCAATCTTAGCCAAAAGTATTCCTCCTTCTTAGAACTTGAGGCCACCCTCACGGGCGCCTTCGGCCAACGCTTGTACACGGCCGTGATAGATGTAGCCGCCACGGTCAAAGACAACTTCTGTTATCTCTTTAGCTGCGGCGCGCTCTGCGAGTAATTTGCCCACTTCGTGAGCAGCGGTTTTATTTCCGCCGTATTCCTTAAAATCCTTCTCAACAGTTGAAGCTGATACAAGTGTTACACCTGCAACGTCGTCGATCAACTGTGCATAGATATGACTATGGGAGCGGAATACATTAAGGCGAGGACACTCAGCTGTGCCTGAAATCTTGCCACGGACTCTCTTGTGACGGGCAAGTCTTGCCTTATTGCTGTCTGGTCTGTTAACCATTTATTTTCACTCCTTCGATTAAGATTACTTGCCGCCCTTACCGGCTTTACCTTCCTTGCGGCGGATATACTCGTCAACGTACTTGATACCTTTGCCCTTATAAGGCTCGGGGGGACGCTTCTCACGAATCTCTGCCGCTACCTGACCAACGAGCTGCTTGTCAGCTCCTGAGATGATGATCTTGTTGGGGGCGGGTGTCTCAATCTTGATTCCCTCTACCTCAGGATAGATAACCTGGTGGGAATAACCGATGTTCATGACCAGATCTTTACCCTGCATGGCTACACGGTAACCTACACCGTTAACCTCAAGCTCCTTTTTGAAGCCTGTGTGTACACCCTCAACCATGTTGGCGATAAGTGTACGTGTAAGACCGTGAAGGGAGCGGTTTTCGCTGTTGTCATTGGGACGAGTGACCTGGATTTCACCGTTGTCAACCGCAACATTCATGTTTTTGTGCACTGTTCTGGTAAGTGTGCCGAGAGGGCCTTTTACGGTTACAGTGCTTCCGTCAAGCTTTACTTCAACGCCTGCGGGAATGACGATTGGCTTCTTGCCTATACGTGACATTCTCTGTACCTCCTCTTACCAAACGAATGCAAGGACTTCGCCGCCAACATTGGCTTTGCGTGCATCCTTATCAGTCATAATGCCTTTTGATGTGGAGAGGATTGCAATTCCAAGACCTTTCATGACCTTGGGCATATCCTCACAGTTTGTATAAATACGAAGACCGGGCTTTGAAACACGGCGAAGTCCTGTAAGAACCTGTGCCTTGTTGGGTCCGTACTTAAGAGTAATACGGATTACGCCCTGCTTTCCGTCGTCGATGACCTGAAAGCTCTTTACATAGCCCTCATCAACAAGAATCTGAGCAATTGCCTTCTTCATGTTGGATGCGGGAACGTCCACCGAGTCATGCTTTGCCGAGTTCGCATTGCGGATTCTCGTAAGCATATCGGCGATAGAATCGGTTATTTGCATGCCGTCAACCTCCTTTGCAATTGCTCGAAATTACCAGCTGGCCTTCTTAACTCCGGGGATCTGTCCTGCATGTGCAAGCTCCCTGAAGCAGATACGGCAAACTCCGTACTTACGAAGATAAGCGTGGGGTCTACCACAGATCTTGCATCTGTTGTATGCCCTTGTGGAATACTTAGCAGGTCTTGCCTGCTTTACTTTCATTGATTTCTTAGCCACAACTGCTCCTCCTTACTTCGAAAACGGAGCGCCCATAAGTGTGAGCAGCTCACGAGCTTCTTCGTCTGTGTTCGCAGTTGTAACAAAGCAGATGTCCATACCACGAACTTTATCTATCTTATCGTATTCGATTTCAGGGAAAATAAGCTGCTCCTTAACGCCCATGGAGTAGTTTCCACGTCCGTCAAAAGAGTTGGGGTTAATTCCTCTGAAGTCTCTAACTCTGGGCAGTGCAAGATTGAAGAATCTGTCGATGAATTCATACATTCTTGCGCCACGGAGTGTAACCTTTGCACCGATTGTCATGCCCTCACGGAGCTTGAAGTTAGCAACTGACTTCTTAGCCTTGCAGACTGTGGGTTTCTGACCTGTGATCTGAGCAAGATCGCTCATAACAGAATCGATAACCTTAGCGTTGTCACGGGCTTCGCCGCAAGCTACGTTGATTACTACCTTGTCAAGCTTCGGGATTTGCATGACACTTTTGTAGCCGAACTTCTTCATCAGTGCAGGTGCAACCTCTTTAACATAGGTTTCCTGTAACCTTGCCATTGTCATGTTCCTCCCTTAATTAAAATGTTGCTTTGCAATCGGAATGTTTGCAGACACGAACCTTTTTGCCATCCTTAACGGTGTAGCCTACTCTTGTAGCCTTGCCGCACTTGGGGCAAACAGGAAGCACCTTGCAGGCATAGAGAGCACTTTCAGCCTTAATAAGGCCGCCGGGCTCACCCATCTTGCGGGGCTTGACGTGTTTTGTAACGTTCATAACGCCTTCTACGATAACCTTGCCTTCGGAGGGGCTGACCTGCATAACTTTACCTGTCTTGCCCTTATCCTTACCGCTGATTACCATTACGACGTCACCAGTTTTAACATGAAGTTTGTTCATTATCCTACACCTCCCGATTAAAGCACTTCAGGAGCCAGTGAGAGAATCTTGAGATAGCTCTTCTCACGAAGTTCTCTTGCTACCGGTCCAAAAATACGGGTGCCTCTGGGATTTTTATCATCCTTTATGATAACGGCTGCATTCTCGTCGAAACGAATGTATGTGCCGTCTTCACGGCGAACGCCGCTTGCAGTACGAACTACGACTGCTTTTACAACGTCGCCTTTTTTAACAACGCCGCCGGGTGCTGCTTTTTTAACAGAAGCAACGATGACGTCGCCGATATTGGCATACCTCCTGCCGGAACCGCCAAGCACACGGATACACATGATTTCCTTTGCGCCTGTGTTGTCGGCAACCTTGAGGTAACTCTGCTGCTGTATCACAGTGTTTTCCTCCTTGCGCTTACGCCAAAATTATTTGGCTTTCTCTATGATTTCCGCTACACGCCATCTCTTGTCCTTGGACATGGGACGTGTTTCCATAACGAGAACTCTGTCGCCGATTCCGCACTCATTGTTTTCGTCATGTGCTTTAAGCTTAACGGTACGATTGATGATTTTTTTGTAAAGCGGATGCTTTACCCTGTCTTTAACAGAGACAACAACGGTCTTATCCATCTTGTCGCTGGTAACAATGCCTACCTGAGTTTTTCTGAGGTTTCTTTCGCTCATTGCTTAAGCCTCCCTTCCCTTACGCCTTAGCGCCGATCTCGGCTTCGCGCTGTACTGTTTTAATACGTGCGATGTCCTTCTTTACGGCGCTTATACGCATTGGGTTATCGAGCTGGTTTATGGCTTGCTGGAAGCGCAGATTAAAAAGCTCGTCCTTCAACTCAAGGAGCTTGGCGTCAAGCTCTGCGGCGGACAGTTTTCTGATTTCACTGGCTTTCATTACTGCTCACCACCCGTTTCTTCCTTAGTTACAAATTTGCACTTAATCGGCAATTTGTTAGCCGCAAGACGCATAGCCTCGCGGGCAAGAGCCTCGTCAACACCGGCGATTTCAAACATTACTCTGCCGGGCTTAACTACGGCTACCCAATATTCGGGAGATCCTTTACCGGAACCCATTCGTGTTTCTGCAGGCTTCTCTGTGATCGGCTTGTCGGGGAAGATTTTGATCCAAACCTTACCACCACGCTTAATGTAACGTGTCATAGCGATACGAGCTGCCTCAATCTGGTTTGAAGTGATCCATGCGGGCTCAAGAGCTACAAGTCCGAAATCACCGTAATTTACTTTGTTACCACGAGTTGCAGTACCTGTAAGACGGCCTCTCTGCACTCTGCGGTGTTTAACACGCTTCGGCAATAACATTATTTAGCTCCTCCTTCCCTGCGGGATGCCTTGCGGCTGTCACGGAGAACCTCGCCTCTGTAAAGCCAAACCTTAACGCCGATACGGCCGTAGGTTGTCTTAGCCTCTGCAAAGCCGTAGTCGATGTCGGCTCTGATTGTCTGAAGCGGAATTGTTCCCTCATGGTAAGTTTCTGTTCTTGCGATTTCAGCACCGCCGAGACGGCCGGAAACCTGAGTTTTAATACCTCTTGCGCCAAGCTTCATTGCACGTCCGATGGACTGCTTAAGGGCACGGCGGAAAGATACACGTCTTTCAAGCTGTGCTGCAATGTTCTCAGCAACAAGCTGTGCATTAAGGTCGGGCTGCTTAATCTCAACGATGTTGAGAGCAACCTCTTTGCCGAGCATCTTTTCACAAGTTGCCTTGAGCTTATCGATCTCAGCACCGCCACGGCCGATTACCATGCCGGGCTTTGCACAGAAGATGTTGATGCGTACACGCTTTGCGTCACGCTCAATCTCAATTTTCGGAACACCGGCAGGCGCCAATGTTTTAAGGAGGAACTCACGGAGGTTATAGTCCTCAACGAGGGTATCGCCAAAGGTTTCAGCCTTTGAATACCAGCGAGATTCCCAATCCTTAATAACGCCGATTCTTAAACCGGTGGGATTAATTTTCTGGCCCATTATTTAACCTCCTCTTCGCTTATTCCATTTCCTTGAGTACAAGGGTGATGTGCGATGTTCTCTTATTGATGCGGAAAGCACGTCCCTGTGCTCTGGGTCTGATACGCTTGAGGATGGGTCCGGGACAAGCGTAGCACTCTGCAACATAAAGTCTGTTGGGATCCATGTTATGGTTTGTTTCCGCATTTGACATTGCAGATTTTAAAAGTTTCTCAAGCACTTCACAAGCAGCCTTGGGCGTGTGCTTGAGTATTGCCATGGCTTTATCTGCAGGCTGATTGCGGATAAGGTCGAGAACTATCTGAACCTTACGGGGTGCAATTCTGACATTTGTCACTTTAGCCTTAGCTTCCATAGTTTTTACACACTCCTTTCGACTGGTTTATTTGCCGTTATTTGAAGTTTTTGAACCTGCATGACCTTTGAATGTTCTGGTCGGTGCAAATTCACCCAGCTTATGACCTACCATATCCTCTGTTACATAAACCGGAACGTGCTTGCGTCCGTCATGAACAGCGAAGGTGTGGCCTACGAAATCCGGGAAAATTGTGGAGCTGCGGCTCCATGTTTTAAGAACGATTTTCTCGCCCTTATCGTTCATATCCTGAACTCTCTTGAGCAGCTTTTCCTGCACAAAAGGTCCTTTTTTAACGCTTCTGCCCATATTTCTTAGCTCCTTTCACCGATTACTTGCCGTTACGGCGTCTCACGATAAACTTATCGGAGCGATTCTTCTTGGCACGAGTCTTGTAACCAAGAGCAGGCTTGCCCCAAGGTGTAACAGGTCCGGGACGACCGATGGGAGCTTTACCTTCACCACCACCGTGGGGGTGATCGCAGGGGTTCATGACTGAACCACGAACTGTAGGTCTCCAGCCCATGTGACGTTTACGTCCTGCCTTACCGATTTTAACGTTCTCGTGGTCAACATTGCCTACCTGACCAACAGTTGCCATGCAGTTAACTGAAACATTGCGAAGCTCACCGGAGGGAAGACGAAGAAGAGCGTAGCCGTTCTCCTTAGCCATGAGCTGAGCGGAGTTACCTGCTGCACGAGCAAGCTGGCCGCCTCTGCCGGGGTTGAGCTCGATGTTGTGGAGGAATGTACCGGTGGGGATATTTACGAGGGGAAGTGCATTGCCGGGTTTAATGTCGGCATTTGCGCCAGCCTCAACTTTATCGCCAACCTTAAGTCCTGCGGGAGCGAGAATGTATCTCTTCTCTCCGTCCTCGTACTGAACAAGAGCAATGTGTGCTGAACGGTTGGGGTCATACTCAACGGTGAGTACTGTTGCGGGCATATCGAACTTATCACGCTTAAAGTCGATGATACGATATTTCTTTCTGTTTCCGCCGCCTCTGTGACGGACTGTTATTCTACCGTAGCTGTTACGGCCTGACTTCTTGTTAAGGGGAGCAAGAAGGCTTCTTTCGGGGCCGCACTTTGAAAGCTCGGAATAATCTGTAACCGACATATTACGTCTTGAGTTTGTAGTCGGTTTATAGACCTTTATCGACATTTGTTTCACTCTCCTCTGAGCGGCTTTGCGGAGTAATGTCATTCTCCATACGTTACCGCCGGATTATTGTGGGTTGGGATTACATCATGCCATCGAAGAAGTCGATAGTCTTGGAATCCTCTGTAAGTGTTACGACAGCTTTCTTCCATGAAGGAGTGTATCCCTCGAAACGGCCCTGTCTTCTGAGCTGACCACGCACGTTAAGGGTGTTAACCTTAGCAACCTTAACTCCGAAGATCTTCTCGACTGCCTTGGCAATCTCGATCTTGTTAGCGGTCTTTGCTACCTTGAAAGTATACTTTTTAAAAGCGGTACCCTGCATGCTCTCCTCGGTGATTACCGGGCGGAGGATAATGTCCTGTGCTGTTTTCATGCGTATACCTCCTCGATTTTTGCAACGGCATCCTTAACAACTACCATTGTGTCGCAGTTGAGGATATCGTAAACATTGAGTGTATTTACAAGAGTTGTCTGTACACCTGCAATGTTTCTTGCGCTTCTGTAAACGATGTCGTTCTTCTCAGGAAGTACGATAAGTACTTTCTTTCCTGTCTCAAGAGCGCCGAGAACCTTTACCATCTCTTTTGTCTTGATTGCCTCAAGCTCAAGCTTGTCGAGAACAACAATCTCGCTTGCAGCAGCCTTAACTGAGAGAGCTGACTTCATTGCAAGTCTTCTGACCTTCTTGTTGATGGAGAAACCATACTCACGGGGCTTGGGTCCGTGTGCGATTCCGCCGTGTGTCCACTGGGGAGCACGGGTTGAACCCTGTCTTGCACGGCCTGTACCCTTCTGGCGCCACGGCTTTTTGCCGCCGCCGCTTACCTCAGCGCGTGTAAGGGTCGACTGTGTGCCCTGACGCTGGTTTGCAAGATAGTTAACTACGCAAAGATGCATAGCCGAAACGCTGGGCTCGATTGCAAAAACGCTGTCTGCAAGAGCAAGCTCAGAGACCTTCTTGCCGGTCATGTCAAATACTGTTACGTTAGGCATTCGTTACACTCCTTCCCTTACGCTTTGACGCTGTCGGAGATAACTACGATACCGCCCTTGGGTCCGGGGATGGCGCCCTTGATAGCGATAAGGTTGTTTTCAACATCAACTTTAACAACGTCTAAATTCTGGATTGTTACACGCTCATTACCGAGATGTCCTGCAAGCTTCTTGCCTTTGAAAACTCTGGAAGGATCGGAGCAAGCACCCAGTGAACCTGCATGTCTTGCAACGGGACCTGTACCGTGTGATTCCTTAAGGCGGCCGAAGTTCCATCTCTTGATGGCGCCGGCAGTTCCTTTACCTTTGCTTGTTCCGACAACGTCTACTTTGTCGCCAACAGCAAATGTGTCTGCCTTGATGATGTCGCCTACGTTGAGAGCGCTGATATCAGCGAATCTGAACTCTCTGAGAACCTTCTTGGGAGCGACATCGTTCTTTGCGAAGTGGCCTTTCATGGGCTTGTTAACCCTTGATGCCTTAACATCGCCGTAGCCGAACTGAACAGCTTCATAGCCGTCATTTTCGACTGTCTTCTTCTGGACGATTACGCAGGGACCAGCTTCAACGACTGTTACGGGAACTACGTTACCGTTGTCTAAGAAAAGCTGAGTCATGCCAATCTTCTTTCCGATAAGACCTTTTTGCATAATTTACTTTCCTCCTTCGGTTATTGGTTGACTTTTGCCAACTTGACCTTTCGGCGTTTTTCGTGCAAGCCTTGAATTAAAGCTTGATTTCGATTTCTACGCCGGCGGGAAGCTCAAGACCTGTCAGAGCCTCAATTGTTTTGTTTGAGGGTCTGAGAATGTCGATAAGCCTTTTGTGTGTGCGCTGCTCGAACTGCTCACGGGAATACTTGTACTTGTGTACAGCACGAAGGATTGTAACTACTTCCTTCTCTGTGGGCAGCGGGACAGGACCTGAAACCTGAGCGTTTGTGCGCTTTGCTGTTTCTACAATCTTCTCAGCAGCTTTGTCAACAAGATTGTGGTCATAGCCCTTAAGTCTGATTCTGACTTTCTCTGTGGTTGCCATGGTTGCGCCTCCTTAAATTTGGCGGGCATTGCTGAAATTCCTCACACTGTTCCGGGCGTTCCGCCCGTTCCTTTTTAAAAACCGAGTAGATTTTTCAATCAACCCGGGTGTTTGGCTCTTCTAGCATTCGGTCGCACCTCAAGACACACAAGGAACAGGTGTGCCCCAGTCGGTTTAACCATATAAATTGCGCCCGGTTTGAAAATCGGACATACTCCGCAGAAATTTCCCGCTTCTCAGAGCGGCTACCTCCTGCATCATCGCATATCATCATGCACATTTGCATGCTCAAGTATTATACCATGCATCTTCTGCAATTGCAACAACTTTTTGAAAAAATTTTCGTCATTTTATCCATAAGATTTTAAGCCTCAATTATGGCATAAAAATGGATAAACAGCCTCAAAAAAGCCGGTATAATACAAATCCGGACGCAAAAATTTTAAAGAGATTATTTTATTTTTATGTTCCTGAGAACGGTATCCGTATACCAGATTCCGTTTTCCTGTCTTACATTATAACTTCCGTCATACTTTGATGCAATATCCTTTATAATAATCGTACCGTGTCCGTGATCCTTTGACCTGCGTTTTCTCTTCGCTTTCGCTGCATCGAACGGATTTTCACCTTTGATACGGACAAAGTCCTCATCTATCTCTATACTGAGTTTGAAAAGCTTTTCACCTTCAAACTCCCCGAGAGCATTCACGGCGTTATCAATTATATTTCCGAGTACACGGCAAAAATCGTAATCATCCACATTAAGGGAATAATGCTCCTCCACTTCCGCCTTTACTTTAATGCGGTTCTTTTCCGCCTCCTGCTTTTTCATATATATAATAGTATTAACAGTTTCATTGTAGCAAAGTGAAAATCGTGAAAGTCCCGTTATGTCATCATTGGTGCGCTGAAGAATTTCCAAAGCCTTTTCAGGCTTGCCGATTTCTATAAATCCCTTTGCGGCGGATATTAGATTTGCGTAATCATGCTTTACTTTTCGGAACTCCTGCTGGTCTTCTTTACGCATAAGCACCTGCTGATATTCCATTTTGCTTTTTGTCAAAGCTCTTTCGTTGAGAAGGTTTCTTTCCTCAATGGCTTCAAAATAGTCCATGGCGAAGGGGAACAGGCAGTCGAAGAGCATGATCGCAAGCATAAATGCAACAATAGCAATATTTACTGCCAAGCCAATGTCTTTAAAATAAACAGGTTCAACAGAATTCAAAAAAAACACAATAAAAAAAATAGAAATATGCGACACAGGAAAAAACGAAAATAGCAGCATAGGCTTACTGTTTTTACCCGAAGAAGTTTTTCTTCTGTAAAAAAATTTAAGTATTACTACAAAAAAATAACTTATCGCTACAGTAAATATGCATTGACATAAAAAGCTATACAGAAAAGCTTCATTTTTACCAAGTGTTTCCATTAGTGCCAAATGATTTCTAGAGTAAAAAATCTCTAATACTATAGACATCGCAAGGGCAGTAACAATTTTGGAAAGTATACCAAAAATCACAGATACAACCATTTCTGAAGTCCGACCCTTTGTCAGTAACCTTAAAATGATAAATAAAGTTATTCCAAAAAATATATAGCCCGTAATTTCAATAGGTGTATTAAACAACAATGCAGCCCAAAGTTCTTTCGCCGCAAATATTGCCGCTATGGTAATTGCAGGATGATATTTATCCTTTGTAATACTGTGGGCTATGTTGTAATACGCAAACACCTCTGCAATGTGCATTAGTATTCTATATGGAAATAGCGGTGTTATATCTATTATCGGCCCCATTTTCTTTCTCCTCAAATCCATAATTATTATAATTCATAAATATAATATCACAAATATAAGTCTGTGCATACAGCATATTATTTTAAAATCCTTTAACTTACTTACAGAGTTGTGTTTCAGGTTTTAAAGTGTTAAAATTAATCAGTTATAAATAATCGTCCTTGCGACAAAAGGAGAAAGCTATGCGATACATACGCACAATAATATGGTTTATTTACTTTTTTCTCTATCTGATATTTGTTCTGCCCAAGACCTCAAAGCTTAAAAATCTCACCGAGCAGGGCAAAATTGAAGAAAGAGATGCTTACCTGAGAAAAACCGTTTACAAATGGGCAACTCGACTCATGCGTCTTGCAGGGGTAAAGGTAAACGTAACCGGTAAAGAGAATCTCCCCGATGGTCCAGCTCTTTTCGTAAGCAATCATCAGGGACTTTATGACATCCCGGTGCTGCTCACAAGTCTCGATAAGCCCAACGGCTTTATAGCAAAAAAGGAAGCAAAGAAAATCCCATTTGTCCCCACCTGGATGGATTATCTCGGCTGTGTATTCATTGACCGTGAAAATCCCAGAGAAGCTGTGAAAGCTCTCAATGAAGCAGCCGACAAAATCAAATCCGGATACTCAATAATAATCTTCCCGGAGGGTACAAGAAGTAAAAGCGATAACATGGGTCCGTTTAAAGGCGGTGCTTTTAAAATCGCCGAAAAGACAAGAGTTCCAATTGTACCGGTGCTCCTTGACGGAACATACAAAATAATGGAAGCCAACAAAAACTGGATGGTTCCCGGAACTGTTAATGTGACTATTCTGCCGCCCATTGACACAACAGAGCTTACCAAAGCAGATTTCAAAACCCTCGGTCCCGAAATCAAAGCCTCCCTTGAAAATACTTTTACAGAAAATCACAAATAAAATCATTGTCATAATGCCGAATATCAGACTTTAATATTGTCATTTAGTCCTATTTTATCAAAGAAAAAAATATGATAGAATTATGGGCAGATAATAAATATTAGAGGAGGTTTTTTCATGATAGGTTTAGGCAAATGGGAATGCAAAGTAGATACTATGTTCTACAAAGGCACAATCACCATTGAAATTTCCGACAATAACGGAGAATACGCTTTTGTATTCGGCGCAGAGGGTACTCCGATTCCTGAAATTAACGTCATCGAAGTCCATGAGGAAAACGGAAACACCCTTGTGGGCACAGGAACAACTCCGGTGCTTCCCGGAAAAGAGCTTGTTGCTACAATGACTTTCATAGATGATGATCATTTTGACGGTTCCTTAAAGGTTCCGTTCCTTGGCAAAATCAAAGTCAAAAACGGCTGCAGAGTTGGTTAAGATTCATCCCTCTCCCAAAAAGAGAGGGATTTTTACTTTAGTTAAAAAATGTTATATAATTATGTTGACAAAAATATAATGATGTGATAAAATTTATTCCGTCGCTTATGGAGAGATACCGAAGTGGTTATAACGGAACGGTCTTGAAAACCGTCGTACGGCAA
>OGWT01000086.1_pt1 | contig 60771 bp, 54 predicted proteins | sample 1576101 | NCBI WGS metagenome assembly OGWT01 (sample SAMEA3541481, study PRJEB24748) | human gut metagenome | biome: human gut; feature: human-associated habitat; material: faeces | place: China | collected 2012 | reverse complement strand
AGGCCGAAAGCGACGTTCTCGCGCACGGTCATATGCGGGAAAACGGCGTAATTCTGGAAAACCATGCCGATGTTGCGCTTGTTCGGCGCAATATCGTTGATGACCTTGCCGTTGAAAGCGATGGTGCCGCCCTCGATGGAGTTAAAGCCCGCAACCATGCGCAGCAGGGTCGTTTTGCCGCAGCCGGAAGGGCCGAGCAGCGTGAAGAACTCGCCCTCCTTGACATCCAGATTCACATTCCGGACGATCTCGCCGGGCATATCCACCCACAGCTTACGGATGGACATGATCGTCCGGGCGTCGGAACAATCCCGAACCTCCCGGACCGCACTGAGGTCCACGCTGCGTCCCACCATGCACTTGGTGATCTCATCCACGCTGGTCTCGGAGGCAGGCGTGTCCTTTACCACCTTGCCATCCCGCATGATGACTACCTTGTCACACACGTTCAGGACTTCCTGAAGCCGGTGGGTGATGAAGATAACAGCGATGCCACGGGACGCCATGCCCCGGATGGAGTCCAGCAGAGCCGCGGCCTCCTTTTCCGTCAAAACGGCGGTGGGCTCGTCCAGAATCAGCAGCTTGAGCTGGTCCTTGCTCAACTCACGGGCGATCTCGGTGAACTGCTTATGGCCGACGGGCATATCGCTGATGACCATGTTCTGGTCGATCTCCACGCCCATCTTGTCAATGGCCTCAGCGGCCTTGGTCTTCATTTTTTTATAATCGAGCGTATTCAGCCGGGGGCCAAACACCTCGGAAATGACGTTCTTCTTTTGGGGCTCACGATTGAGCAGAATGTTTTCCGTGGCGGTAAAGCCGGGAATCAGAGAGAACTCCTGATGCACCATGCCGATGCCGGCTTCCAGTGCCTCAAAGGGCGTATTAAAGGTGACTTTTTCACCATTGATGAGGACGTCGCCGCCGTAGCCGCCGGTTTCCCGGATGACGTCCATACCGAACAGGATCTTCATCAGCGTGGATTTACCCGCGCCGTTTTCGCCTGCCAAGCCCAGAACCTCGCCGGCCTTCAGAGTGAAGTTGATGTCCGTCAGGACCTGGTTGCCGAAGAAGTCTTTTTTGATGCCGCGCATCTCCAACAGGGGAGCCGTATTACTTTCCATAAATGATACCCTACCTAATAAGAGGGGAGGAGGGTCGCCCCTCCTCCCCAGTTTTGAATGAGCGAGAAAAAACGCTGCTTATTTCACGGTGAAATACTTCTCGGGAACCTCAACTTCGGTGGAGCCCATGAACCAGCCGGGATCACCCATGATGTAGGTGTCCTGATACACCAAGAAGGTGTTGTCGGCCTTGACGCCGCTGGTGGCGTTGGTGTAGTTGGAGCCGTTCCAGGAAGCCTCGGGAGAGAACTCGTGGTAAGCCTTGGCGATATCGTCGATGTCGCACAGCTCGCTCTCGCCGTTGATGACATTCAGAGCGTGCTGGGCCAGACCGGCAGTGGTGGTGTAGCCGTAGGAGTAAGCCCAGGTACCGAAGCGGCCAGCGCCGCCGGCCTCGCAGATCGCGTCCTCGACCTTGGCCAGGATCTTCTGGAAGTCGCCGGCCTCAGCGGTCAGGTCGATGCCCAGAGCGCCGGGATAGCCCATCAGAGGAGAGGGCAGGTCGGCCTCGATGAAGTAACCGCCGTACTGCAGCAGCTGCTTGAGCAGAGGCTCAGTGTGAGCGTCGTTGGTGCAGAAGTAAGCGGCCTTCTCGCCGTAGGTCTTGGACCACTCGGGGACCTTCTCCAGAATGTAAGCCTGCGCGCCGGCCACGCCGACGTCAGAGGTGGGATCGGGAGCAGTCTCCATAACGAACTTCATGCCGAACTCCTCGCAGGCGGCCTTCATGACCGCGATACGACGGCTCATGGTCTCATAAGCCAGGTGACGGGGGAAGGAGATGTGCACGAAGGTGTCACAGCCCAGCTCGTGAGCGGTGCGGATGATCAGATAGCCGCGGGCCACGAAGTCGTTGTTGCACACCAGATCGGCAGCGGAGCCGATCTCGAGCAGATCCTCATGGGCCTCGCCGGCGATGCACAGGATGTCGGGGCGGATCTCCTTGATCTTACGGAACGCCTCGGTGGTGCCGGGGACGGACTGGTTGACGATGATGGCCTTCATGTCGGCGTCATCAGCCAGGTTCACGATGGTCTGGATGGTGGTCTCCAACTCCTCGGTGAAGTTATCGGGATAGATGGCCAGCTTGACCATATCCTCACCGTACAGGGCCTGGAAAGCCTCGGCGCCGCGGCGGTCGTCCTCGGACTGAGAAACGGAGCCGGTCACGATGCCGATGTGGACGTTGCCCTCGGTTTTCGTGTCAGCGGTCTCAGAAGGAGTCTCGGTTTTGTTGCTGCCAGTGTTGGGGGTGGGGTTGCTTTTGCCGCAGGAAACCAGGGCCAGGGCCATGGTCAGGGCAAGCAGTGTGCTCAGCAATCTTTTCATACATGCCTCCAATTCGTTTTTTTGCAAGCATTTCACAAGAGACCTGCAAATAGTTGCTATATATGATACCTGAATCATTCGCATTTGTCAACAGAACAGAAACAAAAAACTGATACTTTTTTCCGTATTACGGACACTTTTCATGAGAGTTATTCCTATTTCCCCTCCAGTTTTCTCGCTGAGCGCTCTATTCATTTTGGGGAATAAAGAATCTGATGCGCATATCAGCTACCCATTCATTTCCATCCATTTTCTTCCCGTGCAGCCTACAAAAAGGCCATATTTCTGAAAAAACAAAAAACAGAGCACCGGAATGGACCGGTGCTCCGTTTTTAAATTGTATACAGGCTTAGCCGATGCCGCCGTAAATGGCGCCCAAAATCAGAGCCGCCAGAGAGGCTGCGCAATACACCCACTTGCCCAGAGGATAGAACCAGCCACCGATGTCCTTCTTGCCGACGGTGCGGCCCTCGTGGACAGCCGCCAGAGCAGTGTCCTTCTTCATGACCCAGAAGAACATGATACCGGCCAGCAGAGCGCCCAGCGGGCAGATGTAAATGGAGACAACGTCCATCCACTGAGAGGTCCATGGCTGGATGCACAGTGCAATCACGCCGCCCACTGCGCCGATGATGACCACGGACAGCACACGGTTGGTGTGGAGCTTCTCCTGCAGGAAGGCCACGGGTGCCTCATACAGGTTCACGATGGAGCTGACGCCTGCGAACAGCACGCAGATGTAGAAGATCATACCCACGATCCGGCCGCCGGGCATGGCGTTGAACACATTGACCAGATAGACGAACATCAGGCCGGGGCCGCCCTTCATTCCAACGATGCCGTCACCCAGAATGACTGCCATGGCAGGGATGATGACGATGGCAGCCAGCAGAGCGGCGATGGTGTCGAACAGGGCCACATTGCGGGCGGAGGAAGGCAGATCCTCATCCTTGGGCAGATAGGAGCCGTAGATCACGGAGCCGTTGCCCGCCACAGACAGGGAGAAGAACGCCTGACCGAATGCGAAGACCCAGACCTGAGGATTCAGCAGGCCCTCGGGCTTGAGGGTGAAGATGTACTTGTAGCCCTCGCTGGCGCCGGGCAGAGTGCAGATATAGATGCCCAGGATCACAAACAGGAAGAACAGAGCGGGCATCATGACCTTATTGGCCTTTTCAATGCCGTTGCCCACGCCGAATGCCATGATGGCCAAAGAGGCCACCAGACCCACGATCAGCCATACGCCGTTGCCGATGCCGAAGATGCCATTGCCGAACATCATGCTCAGGGCCTCGCCCAGAGTCTCTGCCTCGGGAGCGGTGCCGCCGAAGGTGCCGCCGATGGTCGCCATATCGGTGCCCATAGCGTACAGGCTGCCGGAAATACCCATCCAGCAGTACTTGAAGATCCAGCTCATGACCACGGTGTAGCCAATGGCCAGCATCATAGAGCCGACGATGGGGAGTGCGCCGATGGCCTCGCCCAGCCGCTTATTACCGGTGCGTTCCTCGGTAGCCTTGCCGAAGGAGATCACGGGGCCGCCCTGTGCCCAACGGCCCAGTGCGAATTCCTCAATGATACCGGTGGAACCGATCAGAAGTACGAACAGGAAGTAGGGGATCAGGAACGTCATGCCCCCGAACTGCTGCACCATGATGGGGAAGCGCCAAATATTACCCATACCAACGGCAGAGCCAATGCAGGCCAGAATAAAGCCCCATTTGCTTTGAAAACCGTCGCGATTTTCCAGAGTTGCGTGTTTGTCTGACATAGTTTGCCCTCCTAAAGACACAGATTGGTGTGATGATCGGATGTGGCACTTTTCAGATCGGCTCACGCCCGATGGGTGGCCGCAAGCGGCGCTGTTCTTCCGCTTTGGGATACTCTCTCAGCTGCGAAAGCGGTGTTTTCTGCGCTAATTGTATTAAAGCCGTGGCTTTCGGTAAATTCCTTGCACTGCATGAGTCCCTGTGGATGTGAGATAACATCGCTTATTGTGTCAAGCTCTGCTCCTTCGGCTGCACACAGACAGTGGCATACGGGCAGATCTACGGATCCTGCAATATAGAGCCTGTATTTCATTATAAGGTCAAAATTTTCATGTACAGAGCCGGCTGTGGAGTTTTCAACTGGTACAACTCCGAAATCAGCTTCTCCCGAAGCGACGGAAGAGAAGATTTCTTCAAAGCTCTTGCAGAAAAAGCGGTCATACTCGGAAGCGTCGCCGAAAAACATTTCTGCTGCCTTAGCGGAATAAGCTCCCTCAGTGCCCTGACAGATTACTCTGGGATTTTCCGCTCCCTTTTCAGAGCAGCCTGCGGTGATTTCCTTTCTGAGAGCTTCACCTGAGCCTAAAATTTCGTGCTGTAAGGCTCTGCTTATATCCATAAAAGTTGAATAGGCAATTTTTACAGCTGAAGCATATTCTCCGCCCTTCTCGCTCATTTCTTTAAGTATTTCTTCTTCTCTCTGGGAGTTGAGTACAGGGATATTGTGCTCCTTTTTAATGGCCGCTACCTTTTCTGCAGCGTCCATACGCTTAATAATCAATGGAAGCAGCTTTTCGTCTATTTCGTCAATCTCTTTTCTGACCTCGTCTAAATAACCCATTTGTTAATCCTCTCTTTATGAAAAAAATCCTTCGCTTAAAAGTATATCGGTTATAGCAACTGCGGCGGCAGCCTCAATAACCGGAACGGCACGCACTGCAATGCAGCTGTCATGGCGTCCTTTTATTATGAGTTTGTCGTTTTTCTTTTCCGATAAGTTTATTGTGTCCTGCTCTTTGCCTATGGATGAAGTGGGCTTTATGGCAGTTCTGAAAATCAGTGGCATGCCCGTAGTGATGCCGCCTAAAATTCCGCCGTTGTTATTGGTTTTTGTCTTAACTTCGCCGTTTTCATCGTAGAAGAACGGATCGTTTGCCTGAGAGCCTAGCATTTTGGAAATTTCAAAGCCTTTGCCGAATTCTATTCCCTTTACGGCGGGAACTGAAAACATCATTGAAGCCAAACGTCCCTCAACTGTTTCAAACATCGGTGAACCTATTCCGGCGGGAAGTTCTGTTATGGCACATTCTACAATTCCGCCTATGCTGTCAGCCTGAAGTCTTGCTCTTTCGATTTCTACTTTCATTTTTTCGGCGGCTTCTTTATCTATTGTGCAGAATCTTTCCCTTGTAAGGCTCTTTAAAAGCTCTGCAGGGACTTCACAATCTGTAAAGGGAGTATCCTTTACAGAACCTACACTGTAAATATGAGCTCCTAACATTATGCCTTTTTTCTCTAAAATCTGTCTGCAAACGCTGCCTGCAAAGACTATGGGAGCTGTAAGTCTGCCCGAAAAATGACCTCCGCCTCTTATGTCGTTAAAGCCATTATACCTTACATGGCCTGTATAATCAGCATGGGAGGGACGGGGGAGCAGTGCAATATTTCCGTAATCTCCGGAGCGGGTATTTGTGTTGCGTATAAAGGCACATAAAGGAGCGCCAGTGGTTCTGTTTTCAAGCATACCGGAGAGTATTTCAAATTCATCGGCTTCATTACGCTTTGTGGAGCCTTCAACGCCTCCGGGACTGCGTCTTGACATCTGAAACTGAACCTCTTCAAGGTCTATTTCGGCTCCGGGAAGAATACCGTCTATTACAACGCCTATTCCTGCGCCGTGACTTTCTCCGAAAACGGATATTTTGAGTTTTTCACCGTATATTGACGACATCTGCTTTTCCTCCCAGTGAGTTGTAATCCTCAAAGAAACGAGGATATGATTTTTCGATGCTCTGTGCATCGTCTATGGTAACTTTATAACCGTAATACAGAGCTGCAACAGACATTGCCATTACAATTCTGTGGTCATTATATCCTTTTATTTTACATTCGCCTGTACCGTGAGAACCGGAACTGAAAATTATTCCGCCGTCAGTTTCATGAACCTTAAAGCCCAGCTTTAAAAGTCCGTCGCACAGGGTGTAAAGGCGATCACTTTCCTTAATGCGCAATCTCTCTGCTCCGAAGATTTCTCCTTGTTTTTTAGAAAAAGCTATTAAAACTCCTAAAATCGGCACAAGATCCGGTATCTGAGAAGCGTCTATTTTAAGGCTGTTAAGTTCATTGCCTTTACATATCACTTTTCCGTTATTCCACTTTATATCTGCACCGAAACGGTCTAAAATGTCAAAAATTTCTCTGTCGCCTTGTTTTGAAAGAGGATTCAATCCTTTAATGGTAATGTCACTTTCTTTATTCAGTGCAGCTGCTGTAAGGAAAAACGCCGCCTGAGACCAGTCGCCTTCAGCAGTGAATTCACGGGGTGTGTAAACCTGATTGCCTTTGATAATCCAGCCGTTTTCCGTAGGAGTGACTTTAACGCCGAAATCTTCCATAACGCCTATGGTGATATCCACATATCCCTTTGACTGGAGCGGGGTAAGTAGTTCTACTTTACTGTCGCCGTCACAAAGGGGGAGGGAGAGAAGAAGTCCTGTAATATACTGAGAGCTTATGTCTCCTCTGATTTTATATTCACCTGCAATGAGTTTTCCGTTTATTTCGAGGGGAAGGGCGTCTCCGCTGCATTTAACTCCACCTGAGGAGATTATCTCAGTGAGTTCCTTTATTGGTCTTTGGGGAAGCCGTCCTTCGCCGGTAAAAAGTGCATCTATTCCCAGAGCTGCGGCAACGGGAACCATAAAACGGAGAGTTGAACCTGATTCAAAGCAGTTTATATCAGCTTTTTTCTCTGTAAAGGTTCCTCCGTTTACAGTTATCGTTTCTCCGTCAAAGGTTATATCAGCACCCATGGCTTTTGCGGCGTTGATTGTGGCAGTGATATCCTTTGAAAATGCGGCGTTTTTTATAACACTTTTTCCCTTTGCAAGCATTGCACATATTATAGCTCTGTGGAGAACGCTTTTTGAGGGCGGTACAGTCACCTCTCCGTTAAGGACGGATGGATAAATTATAGCTTCTTTCATATATTTTCACCGTTTATCTGACAAAATCATAAAGCTCTTCTACGGGAAGCTTCTTTGTAAATGCTGAGCCGATTTTATTAAGGAGAACAATGTTTATATTGTTTCCCGATCTTTTCTTATCTGTAAGTGCGCCTGAGCAAAGGTCTTGAAGACTTATGTCACAGGACAGGGGAAGAGAGTATTTTTTAAGAAGCTCTGCTATTTTTTCGCTGCTTCCTTTTTCGGTAACGCCTTGTTTTTCTCCCGCCTTTGCCATAATGTACATTCCTATTCCCACACCTTCACCGTGGGTAAGTGTAAAGTTACTGAGCTTTTCAGCGGAATGACCTAATGTATGGCCAAAATTCAGGAGCATACGCTCTCCTTTTTCCTTTTCGTCGTGTTCGACTATCTCTCTTTTAATATCGACGCATCTGTAAATCATTGAATCAGCATTTTCTGTGTCTATGCCTTCTGCGATTTTTTCAAAAAGTTCAGCGTCTCCGATGCAGCCGTACTTTATAGCCTCAGCCATTCCGTCGGAGAAAAACTTTGTGGGCAGAGTTTTAAGCACTTCCGGATCAATTATAACCGCTGACGGCTGATGAAAAGCTCCGCACAGGTTTTTGCCTGAGGGCAGATCTGCTCCTGTTTTTCCGCCTACGGACGAGTCGATCTGAGCGAGGAGGGATGTGGGAATCTGTACAAATTCAATGCCTCTCATATAGATTGCGGCGGCAAAGCCTGTAAGATCTCCCGTAACTCCACCGCCGAGGGCTACTGCGATGTCAGAGCGGGTCATGGAATTTTCCGCAAAGAAATTGAGAATATCAGTAACGGTAGCGATTGTCTTATTTGTTTCTCCTGCCGGAAAAACAAATGAAACAGTTTTGAATCCCTCTTTTTCAAGTGATTCTTTTACCTTTTGAAGATAAAGTGGAGCGACATTACTGTCAGTTACAATTGCAGCGGTACTGGCTTTTGTAACGCTTTTCACTATCTGACCGCAGGAGGAGAGGATGCTTCTCTCAATGAAAATATCATATTTTCTTCCTGTATTAACTCTTATTCTTTCCATACTTTTCCCTTTTCTCAAACGTTTCTGCCCATAGATTTTGCAAGGTTAAGGGCCTTTGCTGCGATTTCATCGAACTGATCCGGTGTAAGGGACTGAGCGCCGTCTGAAAGGGCTTTTTTAGGATTGTTGTGAACTTCTATCATAAGTCCGTCTGCGCCTGCTGCGACGGCTGCAAGAGCGAGAGGCTCAACCATCCACGGGATACCTGCCGCATGGCTGGGGTCGATAATTACGGGAAGATGTGAAAGACGCTTGAAAGCGGGAATTGCGGAAATATCGAGGGTGTTTCTTGTGTATGTTTCAAAGGTACGGATACCTCTTTCGCAAAGGATAACCTTTTCGTTTCCGCCGCTCATAATGTATTCTGCACTCATGAGAGTTTCTTCAATTGTGTTTGCAAGACCTCTTTTGAGGAGAATAGGTTTATCAAGCTTTCCAAGCTCTTTGAGAAGCTCGAAGTTCTGCATATTTCTTGCGCCTACCTGAATGACGTCAACGTCCTCGAAAAGCGGGATATGCTCTGCGCTCATAATCTCGGTGACGATGGGAAGTCCTGTTTCCTTTTTGGCTTCAAGCATCATTTTGAGTCCTTCATCACGGAGTCCCTGGAAAGAGTAGGGGGAGGTGCGGGGCTTGAATGCGCCGCCTCTGAGGAATGTTGCTCCTGCTGCCTTTACTCTCTGAGCGACTTCGTGCATCTGAGGTACGCTTTCAACGGAGCAGGGACCAGCCATTATTGTAAGGTTTCCGCCGCCTATCTGAGTATCGCCGACTTTTATTACAGTGTCGTCGGGATGAAATTTTCTGTTTGCCTTTTTGTAGGGCTCCTGAACTCTTTTAACGCTTTCAACAATATTCTGCGCCTGAACATAATCTATATCAATAGATGCTGTATCACCGATAAGTCCGAGAACTGTGGACTGAGTTCCTCTCCATGTGTTGACGGATACGCCGTGAACTGAAAGTTCCTCTGAAAAATCCTTTATCTGCTTTTCTGTAACTCCTGATTTAAGTACAATAATCATTTTTTATTCCTCCTTAAAGTTAAAGGTCAAACAAAAAACGAGGCTCAATGCTATGAGCCTCGTTAAATGTCCTTTTATTTTGGCATATTACGAAAGTTTAACTCACAGCATATTTTTTCGCAGCAAAAAAGCCCCAGCTAAAAAAGAAGCTGAGTGTAAAGTAAAAGAAATAATTCTTTTTTGCACACGAAACAGTCATGGCTAAATCTCCCGAATATACTTTTATTGTGTTTAATATAATACCTTTTTTTCACCCTGTCAATAGTTTTTTGCAATATGAAAATCATAATTTTTCTTTAACTGCATCCAAAATGCGCTCTGCGTTTTCCTCAGGATTTTCGCAGCAATCTACAATTTTCTCCGCCGCTTCAAGGTATTTGGGAAGCCGTCCTGTGTATATCTCCAGAATATCTTCATCGGATTTGTTTTGGATAACAGGTCTCGGAGTCGGATCATTCCTTAGGCGGTTAATAAGGTTTTCTTCTGGTACTTTCAGAAAGATAATTGTACCGCTCTTTTTGATAATTTCCACATTTTCCTTTCGGAGCACAGCTCCGCCGCCGCAGGCAACTATAAGGGAATCCTTTTCTGAAAGCATCCGGCAGATTTCCGTTTCTCTCTCTCTGAACCCCTCTTCTCCGTAAGAAGAAAATATTTCCGGAATTGTCATTTTGTAAAAATCTTCTATGGCAGTATCCATATCGATAAATTCCATTGAAAGCTTTTTAGCGAGAATTTTTCCTACGGTGCTTTTTCCGCACCCCATAAATCCGCAAAGATAAATGTTCATCTGAAAATCCTTTCCATTTCTCTTACTGCTTCTTCCGTAAGAGAGTTTACGTCATCTTCTGAAAATTTAACATCGTTCCAGATTTCCTGAGCCGCAGCAGCCTGCCATAGAAGCATTGGCATTCCGTGAGCTGTTTTAGAGCCGTTTGCTTTAGCCTTTTTTAAAAGCTTTGTTTCGTTGGGATTATATATGCAGTCGAATACGTTCTGACATTTTGACAGTACCTTTTCACTTACGGGCATGGCGTCAATCTTCGGGAACATTCCGCAGGGAGTGGCATTTAAAAGCAGATCAAAATCTCCCGTTACATTTTCCGAAAGCGAGACTGAAACCTTAGCTTCTTTAAAAGCTGCACGGATTTCTTCCTTTATTTTTTCAGCTTTTTCTGTGCCGCTTTCCCTTACTGAAAATGTGAGATTACATCCCTTTTCTGCGCAAACAAAAGCCATCATTCTTGCAGCTCCGCCGTTGCCGCACAGCAGTACTTTTCCTGAAATAGGGATGTTTTCCGTTTCGAGAGCCTTTGTAAAGCCTATGCAGTCGGTGTTGTAGCCCATATTCTTTTCACCGAATTTAACGGTATTGACTGCGCCGAAAAGCTTTGCCCATGGGTGAAGCTCGTCGAGAAGGGGAATTACCGCTGATTTATGGGGAATTGTAAGATTGCAGCCCTTTAAATCCTTGATGTTTTTAAACTCTGATGGGAAGTTTTCAGGAGCAATATCCATAACAGAATATTCTGCTTCCACTCCTGAAATTTCAAAAAGACGCTTGTGAATGAATGGGGACATGGTGTGTCCTATGGGATGTCCTATAACCGCAAAACGCATAATATCACCTTAAAAGAAAAAATTCTAAAATATACTTGACAAAGAGTAAAAATATTACTACTATCTCTATTGTAAAGATTGGTCTTCTGCCAGAAAAAAGTTTAGCACAGCAAAGGGCGGTTGTCCACTGCGATAAAACTATAAAATGCAGAAAAACCGAAAATTTTGAGTGAAGGAGATGTAAATATGGTATTTGAGAAAGTCAGAGACATCCTCTGCGAGCAGCTTGAGCAGAACGCAGATACAGTTACAATGGAATCTTTGGTGATGGAAGATCTTGGCGCCGACAGCCTCGATGTTGTCGATATTGTCATGTCAATTGAAGACGAGTTTGAAATTGAAGTTCCCGATGAGGTTATTGAGAACGTTAAAACCGTCGGAGATATTGTAAAGTTTGTTGAAGAAAACATCTGAGTAACGGCGTAACATAATATATATGCCCTGCCGCACCTTTGTGGGTGCGGTTTAGTTTTTTTTTCGGGGATAAATTTGATATTATTCCTTGAAAAACAAAGCGATTAAGGATATAATTAAACGGTATAATTCGATTTGATGCGTTTTTGCAGAAAGAAAGGCGGAAAAAAATGGCAGACCAGAAAAAAATGGTAGAAGAAATTACATCCATGGATGTTGATTTTGCTAAATGGTATACCGATGTTGTTAAAAAGGCAGAGCTTGCCTCATACTCAGGAGTAAGGGGATGTATGGTAATCCGCCCATACGGAACTGCTCTCTGGGAGAATATAAGAGATACTCTTGACGCTGAATTCAAGCGTTTAGGACATGAAAACGTAATGATGCCCATGTTTATTCCCGAAAGTCTTCTTCAGAAGGAGAAGGATCACGTTGAGGGCTTTGCTCCCGAGGTTGCATGGGTAACTCACGGCGGAGAGGAGAAACTTGCTGAGCGTCTTTGCGTAAGACCTACTTCCGAGACTCTTTTCTGCGACCACTATGCACAGGTCATTCACTCATACCGTGATCTTCCCAAGCTCTATAACCAGTGGTGTTCAGTTGTCCGCTGGGAAAAGACCACAAGACCTTTCCTTCGTACAATGGAGTTCTTCTGGCAGGAAGGACACACAATGCATGAGACTGCACAGGAGGCTCTTGAAGAGACTGAGCGTATGCTGAACGTATATGCTGACTTTGCCGAGAAGTGCCTTGCAATACCCGTTATAAAGGGCGTAAAGACCGATAAAGAGAAGTTTGCCGGTGCAGAGGCTACTTATACTATTGAGGCACTTATGCATGATGGTAAGGCTCTCCAGAGCGGTACAAGCCACTATTTCGGTGACGGATTCGCAAAGGCTTTCGGTATTCAGTTTACAGGCCGTGACAATAAGCCTCAGTATCCTCATCAGACCTCATGGGGTATGTCAAGCCGTATAATCGGCGCTATTATCATGACTCACGGTGACGACAACGGACTTGTTCTTCCTCCCGCAGTAGCTCCCACTCAGGTTATCATTGTACCTATTGCAATGCATAAAGAGGGTGTTCTTGAAAAGGCCGAGGAGCTCAAAGAGAGACTTTCAAAGGTATGCCGTGTAAAGGCTGATACAAGCGACAATTCAGCAGGCTGGAAGTTTGCTGAATATGAGATGAAGGGCGTTCCGCTCCGTCTTGAAATCGGTCCCAAGGACATCGAAAAGAATCAGTGCGTAATTGTACGCAGAGATAACAGAGAAAAGATTTTCGTATCCCTTGATGAGCTTGAAACACGTATTCCCGAGCTTCTTCAGGCTGTCCGTGACGGACTTTATGAAAAGGCTCTCAAGCGCCGTGAGGAGATGACATACACCGCAAAGAATCTTGATGAGATGAAAGATATTGCCGAAAATAAACCCGGCTTTATAAGAGCTATGTGGTGCGGCGATCTTGCCTGTGAAGAGAAGCTCAAAGAGGTTGCAGGTGTTACATCAAGATGTATGCCTTTCGAGCAGGATAAGTTCTCCGATGTATGCGTATGCTGCGGAAAGCCTGCTGATAAGATGCTCTACTGGGGCAAGGCATATTAATTTAAGTTTATTTAAATTAGAATATGAATAAAGAAAAACTTCCGATTGTATTATGCAGTCGGAAGTTTTTTATGCATAGATAGCTATAAATAATAAAAACATATATAAAATTTTTAAATAATTGTCACAAATGCTGATTTTATTTCGTTATAGTATATAGGAGAGCAGTGGTGACTTATATCTGTTCATTGTTCCAATAAAACCGAAAACTGAAAATATATTTAAATTTATAGGGGTGAGAAAAGGTGAAAAACCAGGCGTTCTTGTTTCCTGCACGATTTCAGCAGTGCTCTTTCTGATTTTTCTGGTAAAGGGAGATTTACTCCATGCTCTGATCATTCTGCTTTTAATATTCGGCGCGGTATCAGGACAGGTTATTTCCACATCTGAGGATAAGCTTGTGAAAATCTGGAGCTTCGTAATTGTCCTTTTATGCAGCCTGTTTTTCGGAATATACAGCTTAGCAGGTGGAGATATCGTTACGGGTATTTTATCTGCCGTGGCTGCCCTATTTGCCGCTGTGGGCTTTGCGTCAGGGAAAAGCAAAAAGTAACTGTGCTTTTATAAATCCACACTGTAGTCAGGAGGTGTCATTATGAAAAAGTATCTATCGGCTCTTATGGCGGCGATTTTGATTTTATCAACTGTGTTCCTTTGCTCCTGCTATAATCCCATTTATGCCAAAACAAAAACTTTTGCTGCTGACAGCTGGGATGGAACAACTGTGCTTGTAAAAGTCCCCAGAAATATCACTCTTAACATTTCTAATTTGCCGGGATACGGTGACCAGAATGGTATTACATCCTTTCTCAGTGACTTGCCTTTTTCAGAAATAGTTGAAAAGGTAAAAGCAGAAAACCCTGACCTCAAATGCGAATGGACAGGTACTGACAGAGTGCTTCTTACTGACTCCGAAGGTAAAACCATAATGATGAGGATTTTGTATATTCATCCTGACAGCGACGGAGAAAAACTTCCCCTATATACAGAAGGAATTTTTTTAGCGGCTGATGACTCGTTAATCCTTACCGATGGAATTTCTACTGAGGGGATAGAAGGCAGGGACGGAAAACAGATTAATTTTGTACCCATGAAAGCTATTTGCTATGGTTATAAAGTACCGTTCCCAATGCATATGAGCGGTCCGTGGATTGGCAGCACCCAGATACATACCCTTATAGCTTCAAAGGAAGAGTTTATGAAATTCTATGAGGATTTGCCCTATGAACTTGAGATGACAGATGACGGATTCATAATGAAAGATTACACCCCAAAAGGCAGCGATAAAAAAATATCTGTTCAGTTTATTTTTACGGAAGAAAACGGACAGACAAAGGTTGAGCTTAAAAAAGTTTAAACGGACTGTTTGAAATACACAGTTTCATAGGAAGACAATTCGATTATTGATTTTGTAATCAAAATTAAAATACAGGGAGGTATCACTATGAAAAAATATCTATCGGCTCTTACGGCGGCGATTTTGATTTTATCAACTGTGTTCCTTTGCTCCTGTTATAATCCCATTTATGCCAAAACCAAAAAATTCGGCGCTGAAAGCTGGGACGGAACCTATGTATTTGTAGAAGTTCCGAGAAATATTACTCTTGATCTTTCTAATTTGCCGGGATACGGTGATCGTGATAATATCAATTCCTTTGTCAGCAACTTGCCTTTTTCAGAGATAGTTGAAAAAGTAAAGGCGGAAAATCCCGACCTTAAATGTGAATCAGCAGGTACAGACAGGGTGCTTTTTACCGACTCTGAGGGTAAAACAATAATGATGAGGATTGCCAGCATTTTGCCGGAAGAAAATAAAAAGGCTCTGGAAGAGGCTAACGGTATTACGGTTGGGCATTTATTCATATTTACTGACGGAGTTTCAACAGAGGAAATAGAGGGCAGCTATGATAAGCAAATTTATTTTGTACCCATGAAAGCTGTCTGTAACGGTTATAATGTGCCATTTCCCATGCATATGAGCGGTCCCTGGATTGGCAGCACTCAGATACATACCCTTATAGCTTCAAAGGAAGAGTTTATGAAATTCTATGAGGATTTGCCCTATGAACTTGAGATGACAGATGACGGATTCATAATGAAAGATTACACCCCAAAAGGCAGCGATAAAAAAATATCTGTTCAGTTCATTTTTACTGAGGATAACGGACAGACAAAGGTTGAACTTAAAAAAGTCTGAGCAGGCTGAGTATGCATCCAAGCCTCACACCAAGTGGCGTTGATAAGATATCATAAATTCCTATTTTATCTGCTAAAAACAGTGAATCCCCGTACAGCTAAAACTGTACGGGGATTTCGCATTTTATTCTTTTCTTATTTCCGAGGGCAATTCAAAATCATCAGGAATAGTTACTTTAAAGGTTTTTGGAGGTAAACTTAAGTATCTTCTGCTGTATTCAAGCTCCAAATCGAGGTTTTTAATTTTTTCCTCAATCTCTTCGTTTGTAAGTCCATCGGTTTTTACTGTAATTCTGAGAGGTACGTAAAAATCAGCACCGAGCTTAAAAGTTTCTCCTGCGACGCTGTTTGACCTCATCACGAAATCGCTGTTATCTCTCGGAAGGTTCCTGACTTTGATTTCAGGGTTTTCTATAAATCCAAGATAGTAATTTTTAACGTTGAAATACACAAAAATTGTTCTGTATTCTTCGTCATCGCTGAATTCAAAAGGATAATCTGATAAAAGCTCTTCGTATAGGTCTCCATGTTCTTTTAACATTTTGCAGCTGTACTCTAAATTCTCAGCTTCCTCATAATACTGCTTTGTTTTTTCGCTGTCAAAAGAAACCCTTACAGGCCAGATAAACTGGATTGCAATAAATATAACAAAAATTACTGCAAATAATGATAAAATGATTTTCATAGGTTTACTCAATTTTTTCAAACTTCTCACCTTTCTTAAAAAATTACTGTCAATAATAATAACGATTCATTTCACTAAATTTGGACAAAAAATTATATTTTTCGCAAATTTCGAATACAAATTCAAAATTAGGTATAAAAAAACTCCTTTCAGAACTTATTGTTCCGAAAGGAGTTTTTGTGATCTTGAGTTTTATTTCAGTTTATCTTTCTTCTCTGAAATAGTTTACTCCGCAGCCTGCGGGCTGGCTTCTTTCCTTACTCTTGCGGATTGAGGTAATAACAAGAACAATCGCTGTGATAAGGAAGGGGAGCATATCAAATATTGCGTCGGGGATATTGATGATCTCTTTGGGTACATAGAACTTAAGTACACGGAATGCGCCGAATACGAAAGAGCCGAGGATACATGCAAAGGGATTCCAGTTTGCGAAGATAACGAGAGCAACTGCGATCCATCCGAGACCGTCAACGCAGCTCTGTGTCCAAACGCCGCCGCAGAGAACCAGTGAGATATAAGCGCCGCCTATACCGCAGATTCCGCCGCCTAAAAGTATATTGAAATACTTTACAAAGTTGATGTTAATACCTGCTGCATCTGCTGCCGCCGGATTTTCACCTACTGCACGCATATTAAGACCTGCTCTTGTGTACTTAACATAAATACCAGCTATTACGCAGAGCACAACGCCGAAGTAAACAAAGGGGTTATGGTCAAAGAAAAGATGTCCGATATAGGGGATATCACCTAAGAGCGGGATTTTGTAGGTTGCCAGTTTTGCTGTAAATTCTGTTGAAAGCTGGAGAGTTGTTTCTCCGGCAGCAGTTCTTATATAGTCACCGAGGAAGTTTGAAAGGCCTATGCCGAAAATTGTAAGGGTAAGACCGGTAACGTTCTGGTTTGCTTTAAGTGTAACAGTAAGGAACGCATAGATGAGGGCGGCAAAGATACCGGCCACAAAAGATGCGATAACAGCCAGAACAACGCTGTTTGTAGTGTAACCAACATAGAAACCGGCAATTGCGCCGATTGCCATCATACCTTCAACACCAAGGTTCAGGTTACCTGCTTTTTCAGTGATGATTTCGCCTAAGGTACCGAACATAAGGGGAGTACCGGAGGTTATTGCAGCATAGAGAAAGTTAATAAACATTGTCATTTGCTTTTACCTCCTTTTTTGAAAGCGAAAGAATATCTTGTAAAGAATTCACTTGCGATTATGAAGAAAAGGATGATTCCCTGTAAAACGTCGGAGGTAAATACCGATATGTTAAAGGTGGACTGAATAACGCCGCTGCCCTTTTCAATGATGCTGAAGAAAAGGGTGATAAGGAGAATGATAAAGGGATTAAGCTGACCGAGCCATGCGACGATGATTGCAGTAAATCCTACGCCGTCGGCAAGGCCGAGAGTAAGGGTGTAGTCACTGCCCATTGCTTTTATCATACCTGCGCTGCCGCAGATTGCGCCGCTGAGAGCCATTGTAAGTATAACAACCTTTTTGACGTTCATGCCTGCATATCTTGCAGTGGGCTGGCTTTCACCTACAACGCTGATTTCATAGCCGAACTTTGTATATTTAAGAAGAACAAAAACAGCTACAACCATAATGAGGGCAATTACCCAGCCGCCTTGAAGGTCAAATACAGCACCGATTCTTGCATTGGGAGCAAAGGAGGCGATTTTGGGGAAGCCTCTTGCGCCGGGATCGCGCCATGTTTCGTGGCGGAGAAAATCGATGATATAAAGTGCGATATAGTTAAGCATCAAAGTGAAAAGAGTTTCGTTTGTGCCAAACTTGACTTTGAAGAATGCGGGAATAATTCCCCAGATTGCGCCGCCTATGCATCCGGCAAGGAAGGACACAATCAAAAGAGCCCAGTGAGGCATGTTGCTCTGGAAAAGTGCGAAGTAGGAGGCGAAAATACCGCCCATAAGCATCTGTCCCTCAGCGCCGATGTTCCAGAACTTCATTTTGTAAGCGAGAGTGACGCCCAGTGAAGTGATAAGCAGAGGAACTATGATTTTAACTGTTCCCTGGAGAGCGATTTTGCTGCGGAAGCAGCCCATTACCATTTCTTTATAAACTTCAAAGGGATTGTGGCCGATTGCAAGAATGAAAAGTCCGCCGACGGCAATGGCCAGTACAAAGGATGCAATTCTCAGAATAACCGCTTTAGAAGTGGGCAATTCAGGTTTTTTGACCACTCGTATAAGAGGCTCGTGGCTTTTTGTCTTTACGATGTTCATTCCGTTGCACCGTCCTTTCCTGCTTTCTTTTCTCCTGCCATCATAAGTCCGATTTCTTCTTTTGTGACCTCATCGGATTTTACGATACCGGTAATTTCTCCGTGGCAGAGAACCATGATTCTGTCGCACAGTTCAAGAAGTACGTCCAGATCTTCGCCTATATAAAGCACTGCAACGCCTTTCTTTTTCTGCTCATTGAGAAGATGATATATTGTGTAGGAGGAGTTGATATCAAGACCTCTTACGGGATAAGCCGTTATGAGAAGATTGGGGTTTGATTCAATTTCACGTCCCAGAAGAACTTTCTGAACGTTACCGCCGGAAAGACGTGAAACTGGAGTGTTGACTCCGGGAGTGGCGATTTCAAGCTGGTCGATGAGCTTGAGAGCCAGTTCTCTTGAGGGCTTTTTATCGACAAAGGGAGATTTTGTATTCTTGTAGGTTTTAAGCATCATGTTTTCAGTCATACCCATGGATGCTACAAGACCCATTCCCAGTCTGTCCTCAGGGATAAAGCTCATGCTTATGCCCATTTTGATAATTTCGGCAGGGGATTTTCCTATGATGTTTTCTTTCTTATAGAGAACAGCACCCTTGTCCGCCGGAATAAGACCTGCAATAGCTTCGCAAAGCTCTTTCTGTCCGCTGCCTGCAACGCCTGCAACGCCCAAAATTTCTCCGCCGTTAAGGTTAAAGGAAACGTCATTAAGAGCATAGTAGCCCTCATCGTTTTTAACCATAAGGTGGTGAACTTCAAAGAGATTCTCTGTCTGCTCAACTTCGGGTCTGTCTATTTCGAGGCTTACCTTTCTGCCTACCATAAGCTCAGTAAGCTCCTGAACATTGGTTTCAGCTGTGTTTACTGTTGCAACGCTCTTTCCTTTTCTCAGGATAGTTACACGGTCGCTTATAGCCATAACTTCGTTGAGTTTATGGGTAATAATAATAACGGCGCATCCGTTTTCTTTCATGTTGCGAAGAATCGCAAAGAGCTTGTCAGTTTCCTGAGGAGTAAGAACCGCAGTAGGCTCGTCGAGAATGAGAATGTCTGCTCCTCTGTAAAGAACCTTTAAGATTTCAACAGTCTGCTTTTCACTGACTGACATGTTGTATGTCTTTTTGTCAGGGTCAATTTCAAGACCGTACTTGCGGCTTATATCCTTGACTTTTTCGGAAAGCTTCTTACCGCTGAGTCTTTTATCTGTCTTTGTACCTGCTACTATGTTGTCTTTTGCGCTGAATACATCAACGAGCTTGAAGTGCTGATGTATCATGCCTATTCCAAGGTCTTGTGAATCCTTGGGGGAGGTGATGCTTACCTCCTGACCCCTTACGAAAATTGAACCTGAATCCGGATGATATATACCTGAAAGCATGTTCATGAGGGTAGTTTTACCGGAACCGTTTTCACCGAGGAGGGCAAGTATTTCTCCCGATTTGACGGTAAGTTCGATATTGTCGTTTGCCACAACAGGGCCGAATGTTTTGGTAATTCCCTTGCACTGAATGGCATAGGGTACATTCTTTTTATCGTCCAAACAAATCCCACCTTCTTGTATATGTTAATTAATTTATGCAGGCATTTAAAATTCCTAATTATTAAGAATTTTAAATGTTTGCACAAAATCCCTTATTTTTAACTTACACAAGGCTTTCAGGCGGTTGGACCCGAAAGCCTTGTGGATTAGCTGTTAATTTAGCTTAGATTATTTAACAACAACGTTGTCAACATACCAGTTGATCTGGCCTGCGATGTAAGCGTCGTCAAGGCTTTCTCCAGCCTTAACTCTTACTGTGCCTTCGTTGTCCTTAATCTCGCTTGCGAATACCTTGAGCTCGCCGGAAAGGATCTTCTGAGTTGCCTCGTCAACCTTTTCCTGTGTACCCTCAGCGCAGAGAGAAGTGAGCTCTGTGAGGCCAAGAAGCTTTTCGTTCATGCCCTTGAAGTAGTTGTCAGCAGTCCATGTGCCGTCAATAGCAGCCTGAACAGCAGCTGTGTAGTAAACGCCCCAGTGCCATACAACAGATGTAAGAACAGCGTCCGGAACCTGCTTAGCCATATCTGAGTTGTAGCCGATACCGTAAGCGCCTCTCTCCTGAGCGGCAACCATGGGCTGAGTTGTATCCTGATGCTGTGTGATAACGTCGCAGCCCTCGTCAAGAAGAGCAACAGCAGCAGCCTTTTCTCTCTGAAGGTCAAACCATGTGTTTGTAACCTTTACATAAACCTTTGCATCGGGGTTAACGCTCTTAACGCCAAGTGCGAAAGCGTCGATACCGCCTGTAACCTCGGGATTGTTGTTATCCTGAGCGGCAACATAACCGATCTTATTGGACTTTGTCTTAAGTCCTGCTACGATACCAGCAAGGTAACGTGCCTGATAAATCTGTCCGAAGTAGTTGTTGAAGTTAGTGTCGTTTGACATATATCCGGAGCAGTGTGAGAAGATGATTTCGGGATGAGCTGTTGCAGCCTCACTAACCTTCTCCATGTATCCCCAGCTTGTTGCAAAGATGATGTTGCATCCTGCCTCGATAAGCTCGTTGAGAGCTGTCTCGATAGCTGTATCGTTGTCATCAGCAACGTTATTCTTGCGGATGATCTGATCATCTCTGAGACCGAGATTCTTCTGCATCTCTACAATACCGGAATCGTGAGCATAGGAGTAACCTGCTCCGTCTGCGGGATCACCGATGTGGAGAACGCCGACTTTGATGTCGTCCTTAGCGATAGCGGGCATAGGCTGCTTCTCGCCTGTTGATGTACCGTCGCCTGAGGGAGTTGTATCAGTGTTTCCGCCGCAAGCTGCGAGAGCAAAAACAAGTACAAGAGCCATTACAAGAGCAACAATTTTCTTGAACTTAGACATTTTTCTTACCTCCATATTTTGTTTATTCACAGGACTTCAAGTCCATTGAAAACGTAAATCAGCGGCGGAAATGAACCTTTCCGTCCTTCATGGAATCCACAATAGCAAGGGATTCAACTTTAATGCCGTTATCCCTGATCATTTTTCCGCCGGGCTGGAATCCTTTTTCGATTGCAATGCCGACTCCCGCAAGGGAAGCGCCTGCCTGATCGATAATATCCTTAAGACCCATTATTGCCTTACCGTTGGCGAGAAAATCATCTATTACCAGTATGTTATCTTCCGGGTTAATATAATCCTGAGAAACGGTAATTGTGTAAGAAACACCTTTTGTAAAAGAAAAAACCTCAGATGTATAAACGTTGCTGCCAACATTTTTATGGTTTCCTTTTTTGGCGAATACCACAGGAACTGAGAAATACTGAGCGGCAATACAGGCTATTCCGATTCCTGAAGCCTCAATTGTCAGAATTTTTGTAATGCCCATATCTCCGAAGAGTCTGTAAAATTCTTTGCCCATATCATTGAGCAGATCAACGTCGATCTGATGGTTCAAAAACATATCAACTTTAAGAATATCGTCACCGATGACTGTGGCGTCACGGATAATTCGCTGTTCGAGAAGTTCCAATGTATCACGACCTTTAGCAATAAAATTATCAGCAGTATTTTTCCGCCGAAGTCATACAATAAGTATATTTGAAAATTAATACAAAATCAATACTGTATTCACGTTTTTTTAACATTATGCGACAATTCTGCATTTTTACCAAATGGATTTAAAAGTGATGAAAAAGAGTTTGTATTATGAATAAACAAAGCTTTTCGAGGTAAATTAAAATAGAAATTATAGAGAGAGGAGAACAAAAATGTCAGCTTGTCTTATTATGCTTACAAATACATATCCCTTTAATGGTGGAGAATATTTCATTGAAAATGAGATTGATATTGTAAGCCGATATTTTGATAAAATCATGATTTTTGCCCTTGACGCTGACAAAAATGCTCCTTTAACCAGAAGTATTCCGTCAAATGTATCGGCGATGATTACAGGGAAATATTCGAGAAAACGTGAAAGGACAGGGGATTTAATCGGTGCAGTGCTTGGTATGTCCTTTTTTGGAAAAAAGGACGACGAAATGGATATCAGAAGAAAGCTTTTCCGTGAGTATTTCCGTAAGAGAAGCGAGAGACAGTTTAAGCAGGTGCTGGAAAACATATCCACCGAGGAGTTTAAAGAATACGATGAGGTCATGATTTACAGCTATTGGCTTTTTGTTCCGGCAAGTGTTGCGGTGAAGCTGAAAGAACATCTCATTAAAATGGGAGTTAAAGTAAAAAAGGCAGTTTCAAGGGCTCACGGCTATGATATATACGAGGAGAGAAATTCCCTTAAATATCTGCCTGAGAGAGAATATCTTTTAAAAAATCTTGATGCGGTTTTCACCTGCTCAAGGGACGGAGAAAGATACCTTAAAGAAAAATATCCCCCTTTTGCGGAAAAAATATATTATTCCCCCTTGGGTACTAAAGACCATGGCGCAGTAAGTCACAATAAAACCGATTGCTTTACAATAGTCACCTGTTCATCATTAAATCCCGTCAAACGTGTATGGCGGGTAGCCGATGCGCTTTCTCTTTACAGTGGTGAAAAAGAGATAAAGTGGATTCATATAGGCGGTTCGGGGAAGAAGCTCCAAAAACTTGAAAAATATACGGAGAATAAGCTTTCAGGCAAAAATGCAGCTTTTGAATTTAAAGGTCAGATGACCAATGATAAGGTAAATGATTTTTATCTCAGTAATCCGCCTGATTTGTTTTTAAACGTGAGCGAAAGTGAGGGAGTGCCTGTTTCGATTATGGAAGCGGCATCCTTCGGCATACCTGTTCTTGCTGCTGACTGCGGAGGTACGGGAGAAGTGGTGGAAAACTCAGTTACGGGAAAGCTTATCACGAAAGATTTTTCCGACAGTGAGCTGATAAGCGAAATTAAGAATTTCATGTTCCTTAACGAAAATGACATTAAGAGAATGTCCGAGGCGGGACGCAGTATGTGGGCGGAAAAATATAATGCAGAAAAAAATTATTCCGATTTTGCTTCAAAGCTGCTTTCCGATATTTGATTTTAAGCTTGCAAAGCGATTATTCTGAAAGGAACGGCAGCTGAAATGAAAAACGGTATTATAAAAACAGACCGGGATATAAATGAGCTTGTCTTTGAAACGGCTTTTCTCCTTCATATGTGCGGATACGCCTTTTATACAATACCCGGCTGGGGAATAGGAATATATTATATTTTTTATGTTTTCTTTCTGGGAGCGGGTGCTTATTATTCCTTTTTAAAAATTCTCAGAACCCGTTCTTTAACAGTTAATTCCCTTACAGTGTGGAATCTTATTTTCGTTATTGTGGCGGCTTTGTCGGTTCTTTGGGCTGTGTCACTCGGAGATACCCTTGATATCGCTTTCCGTCTTTTTCAAAATCTGATTACGGCATATTTTCTCACCGATTATGTAACCGACAGCGGCAAAATGCGGCGGATACTCAATCTTACGGTGTTTTCGGTAGTTTTTCTCGCAGTTACCATTTTGATTTTTACACCCGTCTCTCAGTGGTTTGCCGGAGATATTGGAAACTTTTACTATAATCGCAATAGTACCTGCGGCATTGAAATAATCGGAGCAATTATCAGCCTTGTTTTAGCTTTCACGGGAGGAGAAAAAAGGTATTATCTTTACTATTTGTTTCTTTTCTTTATGGTGATACTTTCGAGCTCAAGGCGGGGAATAATAACCCTTGTGGCAGTATCTGTAATGGTTATTCTCATAAGTTCAGGGAGAAAGCATTTTACGAGGAATCTCCTCATCTGTCTTTTTGTACCCGTGGTGGTTATAGCTGCAATTAAAAGCATACCGTTTCTATCGGATACAATAGGTCAGACAATGAATGATTTAATACAGTATTATTTTTCCGACAGCACTCCTGACGGAAGTGTTGCAAAGCGTGAGCTTTATGTGGCAAAGGGAATTGAAATTTTTCTCACAAGACCTCTGACCGGATATGGCGGAGGAGCTTTCATACAGCTTTTTTCTGAGGATTACGGAACCTCACACTATACCCACAACAATTTTGTAGAGCTGCTTGTAAGCTACGGAATAATCGGCTTTGCGGCATATTACTGGATTTATCCCGTAATTTTATTTAAATCAATTAAAGGATTATTCCAGAAGAACGTTTATAAAATACTTTCCTTTACGCTTATAGTTGCAATGCTTATTTCTCATGTGGGAACAGTAGCTTTTTATTCCAAAACAGACCATATTTATCTTACAATTGCGTGGCTTTTGCCGTGGTTTTCATATTTGCAAAATAGTAAAAACCTTAAGAGAAGAAACTGAAAGGGGAATTTTCCTTGGAAAATGAGGTTAAAACAGGAATAGAAATAAATATTTTCCGCTTTTTCAGATTGCTTGTGAAAAAGTGGTGGCTCCTTGTGGTGTTGGCTGTGGGATTTGCGGCTGCGGGAGCCATAATCGGCGCCGTTTCATATAAGCCTGAGTATACTTCAAAGGTTGTCTTTATTTCCAGCAACAGAAATGAAGGTGAAATCACAGGCAGTGTTTCAAGCGGAGACGTTACGGCATCTTCAACACTTAATTCAACATTCAAATACATTCTTACAAGCGATGAATTTCTCTCGGATGTAATAAGAAAATCCGGTGCAGTGTATACCGTTAAGGAGCTGCGTTCAAATATTTCCATTGTGGTTCCTGCGGATACCCTTATACTGGAACTGAGCGTTACAACCGGGTCACCGCAGACATCCTACAGTATTGCCAGAGCTGTTGAGACAAGCTATGCCCCTTATGTTGAAAGTGTAAAGAATACAAATCTGGAAATTTTCAGCGGTGCTGCTGCCGCCTCCGTTCCCGACAGCAATTCGGATGTAGTTATACTTGGCATACTGGGATTTTTTATAGGTCTTGTCGCCGCAGTGATAATAGTTGTCTTTTCCGATTTATCGAGAGTGACAATACGCTCACAGAGAGATATTCAGCAGGAGCTGGGACTTTCGGTTATCGGCAGGGTAGGGCATATCAAAAAGGATAAGCGAAAGGGCAAGAAGAAAAGCCTTCTCATAACTGATCTGTCAACGGGCTTTGGGTTCATAGAATCATATAAGATAATAAGGACGAAAATAGAGATACTGGCAGGTAAAAAGGGATATAAAAGTATTATGATTACAAGCGCCAGTGAAAACGAAGGAAAGACAACCGTGGCGGTAAATTTGGCTATAACCCTTGCACAAAACGGCAAAAAAGTGCTCCTTGTAGACGCTGATTTACGAAAGCCCGCAGTTGCAAAAGCCCTTAGCATCGGTACACCTGACAGCCGAAGTATTGCCGATATAATAAGGGGCAGAATTTCTGCAAACGAGGCAGTAAGGTTCATTAAAAGATATGGCATATATGTTTTGGCGTCGGGAATAGCCGATGATAACGCATCGGAGCTCCTTTCAGGAAAGAGGGCGGAAGATATTTTCAGAAGCCTTAAAGAGAGCTTTGACTATGTAATTATAGATACGGCTCCTGTAAATGTTGTAACTGACAGTATAATTGTCGCCAAATACTCCGACAGTGTACTTTTGGTTGTCCGAGACGATGCAACGCCTGTTTCACATATTCAGGATGCAGTTTCCGCAATTTCGGACAGCGGTACTCCGATTCTTGGAAGCATATATAACAATGTGGAAAAGACTTCTTCATCTGCCGGTTACGGCGGATATTCAGGCTACGGTTACGGTAAAAAACAGGGTTACGGATATAATTAAATCAAAATAAAATAAAAAAGCGCAGAGTTTTTACTCTGCGCTTTTAAACTGTAAATATCAATACATTTCGCTGTCGTCTTCAAAAATAAGACGTTTGATTTCGTCAATAAGACTGTTGATTTTATCAAGCTGTTTCTTTGAACCGCTTTCAAGGTTTGGATAATTATCAACCATTCGGTTGTGCTTATCATTTTTAGCGTGGTCACGCTTAAAGTAATTTGAAATTGAATTAAGGTTTTCAGTGATCTGGTCGTTATATTCAGAAGTGAGCTGCTTGAGGCGTTCACGGCGCTTGGCAGCGTTTTCGGAGGATTCCTCATATTTTGCGGTAATTGTATCCTTGAGCTTTTTAAGCTTATCCATCATTGCCTTGATGTCCATAGCCTTGTGTACTGCATTTGCAAGGTCAAAGGCAAAAATAACAAGGATAACCGCAAGAATTATGTAAATGTACTTTGCAGGCATATCTGCAAAAATCTTTTCTCCGATGTTCGGGTGAACGAAATAGATGAAGAGAACCGATGCAATTCCCCAGTACATGGAGTGACGGAAACAAATGCGTCCCTGAATGTTGAGCCATTTGTTTGAGTAGTCCCACCAGCGGGCATGGAAAAGCTTTTCCATAATATAGCTTGTGGCAAATTCCACTATGTCGCAAACTACAAGACCTACAATAAACACCAGTACAGGATATTCCTTAAGAGGAGTGAGAACAAGAGTCATAACAACAGCTCCCGTACCGTAAATGGGACATATGGGACCTGTAAGGAAGCCTCTGTTAATTATTTTACCTGCTGCAACTGAGCAGTATATTGATTCTACAAGCCAGCCGAGGGCACTGTAAAAGAAAAAGTAAATTGCAACCAAAGCGATTTTCTCAAGCATAATGATACCTCCTGTCAGGCTTTCGGACGTGTGGGAACTATTCCTGTTTCACGGTGAAAGCGCTGTGCCTGTTTTGGCACCATTGAAACAATAAGTTCTTTTGTCGCACAGTATTTATCGCACATGCTTACAACAAATGCTTCTTTCTTCATAGGCGGAGTAGGGGTGAGGGGCCACATATGGCGGCGGATAACTTCTCTTTCAAGATCATTAAGTTTGTCACCACAGAGTGCTTCTGCATTTTTAAGGGCGAAACCGGGATGACGATAACCGTGAAGTCTGTGAGAAGCATCCTTTTCATGCCAGTCATAATAGAAAAGATCGTGGAGAACCGCTCCTCTTGTGGCGGAAACGAAATCCCAGCCCATTTTTTTGCAGATAAGATAGCTTAAGTATGCAACGCTTGTAATGTGCTGGAGTCTGTTTATATCCAGATGCTGTTCGTAAAGAGCAAGCCCCTGAACTTCATCTGAAAAATAAATGTCATTTACACAGTCGAAAAATTCCTTTTCTGACTGAGGATTTATTTTATATGAGCGCATATATGCTCTGTCGAATCTTGATATTTTAATCACAACCTTAAAAATATTCTGAAAAGTTTGGTTCCATAAAAAATGACATGCAAACGCACATCCTATACATTATATCATCAATGCTATATATATTACAATATAATAAATGGGCAAATTAATACTGCTGTTTTCCGTAAAACATATTGAAAATTTCTTTTGCCACAGCGTCTTCGCTGTTTTTTCCTATTGTTTTGTCCGCTATATCACGCACCTCTTTTCTTCCGTTTGAAACAGCGCAGCAGTAATCGGCAGCTTTCATCATGGCAATATCATTTAAATTGTCGCCGAAAGCCACTGTCCTTTCTGCTCCGGTATATTCTTTTACAAATTCCATGCCGCCGGGTTTACTTGATTTGTCACTGAAAACTTCAAGATACCAGCAGTCATAATATGTATCCTCATAAAAAACGGCTGAAACGCCGCTGAGATTTGAAATTTCATCAAAGAGCGGTTTGCCATTTTCATAGCTTACTAAATTTGCGAAATATACTATATTTTTTCTCTTGGCAGATAAAGCGGATACCTTTTGGAATTTCTTATATTTATTTTTTCTTTCCTCATAGAAATTCTGTTGTGCATCGTTAGAGAGAGCTGTATATTCTAGGTCTATGTTTCCATTTGAAAAAGAGAACATAAACGGTGTCTCACTGTGCTTTTCAAAGATTTTTATAACCTCTTGCGCTTTTTCTTCACTTATTGCATTTGCAGAAAGATATTTTTCCTCTGCCGGGTCAAATATAAAAACTCCGTTCATAAGGATTACTGGTATATTAAGGTTCAGAGAATCTAAAATTTTGTTTGCTGAAACACGGCTTCGTGCTGTTGCGACAGTGAAAAGAAGTCCGTCATCTATCATTTTATTTATGAGTTCTCTTGATTTTGCAGATACTTCACCACGGGGATTCAAAAACGTGCCGTCAAGGTCGGTAATATAGAGAGTTTTCAACTTAAAAGACCTCCAGTTTGAGTTTCTGCATACATAAAAATAATAACATATTTATAAACTAAAAACAATGGTTTAAAATGAATGTAAATAAATTTCAAAAGTAAGTGATAACTACTTGTAAGAAATGGATAAAATTAGTATAATAAGTCTGTATTGTCACAAGACGTTAATTGCTACCTACCGAAAATGAAAGCAGTAAATAAGACGTTTTGAATCTGAAAGAAAGCGGTTATGAAATGTTAGGGAAATATGCAAAGGTCAGGGTAACCCGAGCCATGCATTCTGTCGACCCCGAAAAAGGTTTTAAATACGGGCTTAATTTCGGTGCCGTTGAAGGCATTTCCACAAGCTCGGGCGGAGTAATGATGGCTTATATCATGGGGATTGACCACCCTGTCAAAAGCTTTGACGGAAGAATAATCGGACTTGTACATCACAGATCCGGCGAGGATATTCTCGTTGTTTCTCCCAAAAGCAAAAGATTTATCGTAAACGAAATAGAGCAGGCTATCAGCTTTGCTGAAAAGCCGGGAACATACACTCTCGATTGTCTTTATGAGCGGTCATGCGGAGCGGTTGTGTTTAACGGCAAAGGGGCGGAGAGAACTTTTCTTCTCATCAAAAATAAACGCAGCGCTCACTGGGGATTCCCAAAGGGACACATTGAAAAAGGTGAAAGCTTTGAAGAAACTGCCCTTAGAGAAGTTTTTGAAGAAACAGGTCTTAAAGTAAAACTTATTCCTGAATTTGCTTCACGTTCAGATTATACAATTCAGGGAAAAGTTGAAAAAAATGTGACAATTTTCCTTGCCAAAAGCGACACAAGAGATGTTGTTTTACAGGAAGAGGAAATTGAAAACTCAGTATGGCTAAGCTATCCTGAAGCTATGAAGACTCTGAAATTTGAAAACGACAAATCAATTCTCAAAAAGGCTTATGCCTTTATGCAGAAAAAAAGAATTTAAAATTTATTAATGAAAGGTTTAACGAGGTGGTAAAGTGACAGAAACTTTAGTAAATGAATTTATAGGATTTTTCAGCAATACTATACCGGAAGAGCTTACAATATTTATTATTTCACTTATGCCGATTTTGGAGCTGAGAGGCGGGCTTATTGCAGCATCCATACTTAATGTTCCGCTGCTTCCCGCATTTGCCATTTGCTTTATAGGAAATATTCTGCCCATTCCCTTTATACTTCTTCTTATTAAGCGTATTTTTGCGTTTATGAAAAAGCACAATATTTTAAAAGGTCTCGTGCTCAAGCTCGAAGAGAGAGCTGCAAAGAAGAGTAAGAAAGTGGAAAACAATCTTGTTTTAGGACTTTTGGCTTTTGTTGCCGTACCCCTTCCCGGAACAGGCGGCTGGACAGGAGCTCTTGTAGCTGCACTTATGGATTTACCCATTAAAAAATCTTTCCCCGTTATAGCTGCCGGCGTATTTATTGCCGGTATCATAATAGCATCTCTTTCTTACGGACTTCCGGAAGTTATTGCCGGACTGTTTGCATAAGATTAAATTTAACAAATAAGAATAAAAAGCAGGCTGATTATGGTTTAAATAATCAGCCTGTATTTTTTTGCCTCAAATATTGAGCATTTTCTTTACAGCAATTCGCCGTATTTTCTTACATACATTTTCTTCATGAAAGTTGCAAGGAACATATAGCAGGCGATTGTAATGGCAAGCCATGCAAAGTAGACAGGGGGAAGAGGAGCAAGACCTAAAAGATTTCCTAAGGGAGTAAAGGGGATAGCCGTAACAAAGGCGATGCCTGTAAATGTAAGGAGTGTAACGGGCAATGAAGCACGGCTTTGTACAAAGGGGATTTTAGGTGTTCTTATCATATGAATGACAAGAGTCTGACTCCACATGGATTCAACAAACCAGCCTGCCTGGAATGTTGCGATATACAGCGCCTGAGCGGCAGGATCAGTTAACTGATGGAAAAGCTGACCTCCGGTTACCATGGGGCAGATTACAAAATACATAAGCAGATATGTTGTAATATCAAAAACCGAACTTGTGGGTCCTATCCACAGCATGAATTTGCTCACTGATGAAGCAGACCATTTACGTGGTTTTTTCAAAAACTCCTTGTCAACGTTATCCCAGGGGATTGCAGTGCAGGAAAGGTCATAGATAAGGTTAAGGAGGATAAGATGGATTGCAGCCATTGGCAGGAAGGGGAGAAATGCGCTTGCTGCCAGTACAGAAAACATATTTCCAAAGTTAGAGGAAGCAGTCATTTTAATGTATTTAATCATGTTGGCATATGTCTTTCTGCCCTCTATGATTCCGTCCTCAAGAACATTCAAATCCTTTTCGAGAAGTATTACATCTGCTGATTCTTTTGCAATATCCACTGCCGTATCAACGGATATACCTACATCAGAAGCTTTCATGGCGGCGGCGTCGTTGATTCCGTCGCCCATGTAGCCTACACTGTGGCCGTTCTGACGGAGAATTCTTACTATCCTTGCTTTCTGCTCAGGGGAGAGCTTTGCGAATACTGTAATGTTTTCCGCTTTTTCGCTAAGCTCTTCATCGGTGAGGTTATCAAGATCTGAGCCGAGAAGTATTTCGTTTACTTTAAGTCCGACCTGTTTTGCTATACTTACCGTTACTTTTTCGTTGTCACCTGTGAGGATTTTTACGCCTACACCGTTGTCATTAAGGGCTTTGATTGCGCTCATGGTTGTGGCTTTAGGTGGATCAAGAAATGCAAGGAAGCCGATAAGCACCATGTCGGATTCATCATTTACACCGAACTGTCCGACGGGGGCAGGATTTGTTTTTTGTGCTACTGCGATAACACGCATGCCCTTTGCGTTAAGGTCATCGGATTTTCTTGTTATAAATGTACGGGTCTCCTCTGTAAGGGCAACTACTTTTCCGTCAATCTCTGCATGGGAGCAGCATTTGAGCATTTCTTCAACAGCGCCTTTTGTAATAAGCTGTGTTTTGCCGCTGCGGTCTGCAACAACTACGCTCATTCTGCGGCGATTGAAGTCAAAGGGGATTTCATCCACTTTTGTATATTCTGTTTTCAGTGCGGTGCTGTCAAGGTCATCCTCATGGGAAATAATTGCAAGGTCGATGAGATTTTTAAGTCCTGTCTGAAAATAGCTGTTGAGGAAAGCGTGGCGAAGCACTCTTTTATCCTCGTTGCCGTTTATATCAAGATAGTATTCCAAAACCACTTTATCCTGAGTGAGTGTGCCTGTTTTATCTGTGCACAGTATGTCAATGGAACCTAAATTCTGTATGGCGTTAAGATTTTTGATAATTACCTTTTTCTTGGCCATTGTTACAGCGCCTTTGGCAAGATTGGTGGTTACAATCATTGGCAGCATTTCGGGAGTAAGACCCACAGCTACGGATATTGCAAACAAAAGGGCATCCAGCCAGTTTCCCTTGGTAAATCCGTTTATAAAGAGAACCACCGGAACCATTACGAGCATGAATCTGATAAGTACCCAGGAAACCGCATTGACTCCTTTTTCAAAGGTTGTTTTCGGCGGTTTGACGCTTAAATCTTTTGCCATGGTTCCGAGCATTGTATCGTTGCCCACCGCTACAACAACCGCCTTTGCACTGCCGCTTATTACATTGCTGCCCATAAAGGCAAGGTTTGAAATCTCTGTAAGAGCTTCAGAACCGGAAGAGACATTTGCCTGTTTTTCAACGGGCTCACTTTCTCCGGTAAGTGCCGACTGACTTACAAATAAATCCTTTGCCGACAAAATACGTACATCGGCGGGAATCATATCTCCGGCGGAAAGATGAACTATATCGCCTACAACGATATCATCAATTGAGATTTCCTTTTTTCCTGTTTCTGCTCTTTCAACACAGGCAGTTGTGCAGATCATTTTTGAAAGATTTGCCGCTGCATTGCCGCTGCGTGTTTCCTGAATGAAACGAAGAAGACCTGAAATCATAACCATTGTTGTAATGATTATAACCGTCACATAGTTTTTATCCTCAGGAGCGGCTAAAATTATATCAGTCACAACTGAAACCAGTGCAAGGACAAATAAAATAGCGGTAAATGGATTTATGAATGCACCGCAGATTCTTTTGAAAAGAGACTCTTTTTTGCCGTGGGTTACGGTGTTTTTACCGTTTTTCTCTCTTGACTCTTCTACAAAATCCTCTGTAAGACCCTCAGGCAGTGCGTTTAAAAATTTCAGTGCTTCTCTTTCCGCATGGGTAGCGGCAAATATCATTTTTGCTTTTATTTCATCTCTGCGGACAAAATCTGCCGCAATTCTTCTTTTGATTATTTTCTTCATCTTACAGTACCTCCGTTTAATTCTTTTGCTTAATAAGCTAAAGGAAGTACGGTACAAATCAAAGGGCTTTTATTCCCTGATGGTAAGATGCACGGATAACTCCGCTTCTTTACTTTTCTCTGAATTTCGCCCTTTCGGTTTAATACCATTACTACTTCCTGCGTCCATTATCCGTCACCTCTTTTATTAAAAATAATATCTATGTAATCGCCGCAATGGCGTTGTTTTCTGAAAAAGGACATAAAAAATCCACCGTTTTCAAAGAACGAAAACGATGGTTAATTTCATTTTGCCGCACAAAACCTAAGCTACAGGCAAAGTGCGCCTGAAAGCATATTTTTCGTTAACCATCATTCTCTTTATGAAAATAAAACTTCGGTGATGACCGTTATCCATTCGAGCGCACCTCTCTTTCTTTGCAAATAAAAACTCCCGTATATTCGGTAAGAACATACGGGAGCATAAACTCTTATATCTTCGTTTGAGCTTTAGCTTTACAGGGCGGTGAAATTGCGTTATGCTGTACCTTGTTTTTCGATACAGCCTGTTCAAACCTTCTCATCGTGTCTCCACGATTCCGCGGCAGCAATCCATATCCCTGTAGGAGCCTCACCTACCGAATACTTTAGGCATTATAGCACCGTGATTTTTTGATGTCAATATTAAAATAAAGAAAATTAGATTTTAAAATGAATTAAGTTTTTCTCTTTTTTATGGTTTTTACAGTGTAAATAATAAGCGAAATAATCCAGATCCACAGGCAGACTGCCACAAATGTCTGCAATGTAAATATCCCATAATACAGGTTCCAGTAGAGAAAAAAGAAAATGTTTACACTTGTACAGGTTGGAAAAAATATTAACGCAGCAATTGTCAGTATCCATGCGATAATAAGACCTGCATGTTTTTTGATTAAAAAGCATATGAGACTGAAAAACATAAAAGCAGCGCTGAAAATAAGTGCTCCAGGTCCAATAAGATAGAGCAGCGGCAGACATATAATTCCCGCACCAAGGAGTATAAAACCTATTATTTTCTGTGTGCTCATCTGTTTATTTATAACTACTGTTTCGGGATTGCTTTTTTCTGTGCTTTTCTTTGCTTCATCAGCGATTTTTTCGGGGAGTTCATCCCTAACAAGCTCATCCATTGTTATGTTAAACAAATCGCTGAGCATGATGAGCTTGTCGAGCTCCGGGACACTTGCATCAGTTTCCCATTTTGAAATTGACTGTCTTGATACATTGAGTTTTTCTGCCAAATCTCCCTGTGACATTTTCTGTTTGTTTCTCAGTTCAAAAATTTTTTGTCCGAGTGTCATAAACTCACTCCCTTTCTTTGATCCGATTGTACCAGTAATTTATATCAAAGTCGACCAAGTATCCTTTGAAATATTAGCAACCGGCAGTTGCACATGGCTTTTTATTAAAAAATTCCCCTTACAGTCAGCTGCAAGGGGATAAATTTTATGCTTTAAGTTTACGCTTCTATACCGAAAAGAGCAGCGGCGTTTTCTTTTCCGGCTCTCAGAACTTCATCAGCGGTGATGCCTCTGATTTCGGCTATCTTTTCCGCTGTGAAAGCTATCAATGAAGAGTCGCACCTTTTGCCTCTGAATGGAACGGGAGCCATGTAGGGACAGTCGGTTTCAAGAAGCAATCGGTCAAGGGGAATACCCTCTGCAACACGTACAGGCTTTTTGGCGTTTTTAAAAGTGACAGCGCCGCCGAGACCTATGTACATTCCTATTTTCAGTACTTCCTGAGCCATTTCGAGGCTTCCGCTGAAACAATGTACAACGCCTTTCGGACGGTGTTTCTTCAGGAGCTCTAAAATATCTGCATGGGAGTCCCTGTCATGGACTATAACGGGCAGTGAAAGCTCATTTGCAAGAATCAGCTGTTTTTCGAACCACTCAATCTGTCTTTCACGGGGAGCGCCGTCCTCATAGTGATAGTCGAGGCCGATTTCTCCTATGGCAACACATTTTTTATGCTTTGCCAGTTCCTTTATTTTGCCGAAAACTGTTTCATCATCTTCGGGGGATGGGATGTTCTCCGGATGAATACCGCTTGCAAAATAGACAAAATCAAACTTTTCAGAAAGAGCTAAAGCTGTTTCTGTGCTTTCGGGAGTGCATCCGCAGTTTATAACGCCGCATACTCCTTTTTCTTTAAGAGATTCAATAAGTTCAAAGCGATCTTCATCGAAAGCTTCGTCGTCATAATGAGCGTGAGAGTCAAAAATGTATTCCATTTGAAATAATCCTTTTTAAGTTAATCAATAAATGCCGACAGTTTTGCCGGCATTTATACTGTGAATTAAGTTATCTTATTTTTGCTCCGTTGGGCATACCGTCCACAAAGACTACCTTTACATCGTTTTCGTCGCAGTCGGCTGCAAGAATCATTCCGCAGCTTTCAACTCCGCAGAGCTTTGCGGGCTTTAAGTTTGCCACAACCATTACCTTGTGACCTATAAGGTCTTCGGGCTTGTACCAGGGGGCAATTCCGGATGCAACGGTTCTGGGAGTTCCTGTTCCGTCATCAAGGGTTATCTGGAGCAGCTTCTTTGATTTTTTAACAGGGAAGCAGTCTTTGATTTCTGCAACTCTCAAATCAACCTTACCGAAATCATCAATAGAAATCATCTCAGCAATGCCGGGAATTTCCTTTTTCTCAGGTTCGGGTTTCTTTGTGAGCTTTTCAAGCTCCTCAAGTTCCTTTGCAAGGTCAAGACGGGGGAAGATTATGCTGCCCTTCTTAATCTCTGTGCCTGCGGGAAGAAGTCCCCATGAAGCGGCATTATCGTAGGAGAAAAGAGCTTTGTCGCATACAAATCTTTCCTGAATTGTCTGTGCAGTTGTGGGAAGGAAGGGAACAATAAGAGAAGAGATAATGCGGATGCTTTCGCAGAGATTATACATAACCGCACCAAGTCTTGCTTTTTTGCTTTCATCCTTTGCAAGAGCCCAAGGCATGGTTTCGTCGATATATTTGTTGGTTCTGGAAATAAGTTTCCAGATCTCTGAAAGAGCGTTGGGGAACTGGAGAGTTTCCATCTGCTTTTCGACGTTTTCTCTTACTGCAACAGCAGTTGCTATAAGGTCATCGTCAAAATCTCCGGCTTCTCTGTCTTCGGGAAGAACTCCGCCGAAATATTTTCCAACCATTGCCTCGGTTCTTGAAACAAGGTTTCCAAGGTCATTTGCAAGGTCGGAGTTAATGCGGTTAATAAGTGCTTCGTTTGTGAAGTTTCCGTCAGAGCCGAAGGGGATATCCCTTAAAAGGAAATAACGGATAGCGTCAACGCCGTAACGTGAGCAGAGTATGGAGGGGTCAACAACGTTGCCCTTTGATTTGCTCATCTTGTCGCCGTTAAAGTTGAGCCAGCCGTGACCAAGAACCTTTTTGGGAAGGGGAAGGTCAAGAGCCATGAGCATTGCAGGCCAGATGATTGTATGGAAACGTACAATTTCCTTACCTACAAGGTGGATATCGGCAGGCCAGTATTTTTCATAAAGTGATGTGTCATCGGAGCCGTAGCCGAGAGCGGTGATATAGTTTGAAAGAGCGTCAACCCAAACATATACCACGTGGTTATCGTCAAAATCAACAGGAACGCCCCATTTGAAAGAGGTTCTTGAAACACACAAATCCTCAAGGCCGGGACGGATGAAATTGTTTATCATTTCGTTGCGGCGTGATGCAGGCTCAAGGAACTCAGGATGCTCTTCGAGAAGGTTGAGAATCTTATCCTGATACTTTGAAAGGCGGAAGAAATATGCCTCTTCTGAAGCCGCTTTTACTTCACGTCCGCAGTCGGGACATTTGCCGTCAACAAGCTGAGTTTCAGTCCAGAAGGATTCGCAGGGTGTGCAGTACATTCCCTTGTACTCGCCTTTGTAAATATCTCCCTTTTCGTAGAGAGCTCGGAAAATCTTCTGAACAGCCTTTACGTGATAATCGTCGGTTGTGCGGATGAAACGGTCATAGCTGACGTTCATAAGTGTCCACAGATCTTTGATTCCCGCAACTACCTTGTCGACGTATTCCTTAGGCGTTACGCCGTTTTTCTTTGCAATCTCCTCAATTTTCTGTCCGTGTTCATCGGTGCCTGTGAGGAACATTACATCGTAACCCTGCATTCGCTTATATCTGGCGACTGTATCCGCCATTACCGAGCAGTAAGCGTGACCTATATGCAGATTGGCAGACGGATAGTAAATGGGTGTTGTGATGTAAAACTTTTCTTTACTCATCATTTGTTCCTCCTTGTGAAACAGAATATTACAAATTATTCTACCATTATTTAAATTTAAAAACAAGACGGGGCAGGTTAATCAATGGTAGTTTTTGCAAAATAACCTTTGATAATCCATAAAAATAAACCGGCAATACATATGTACTGCCGGTCTTATAAACTTAACCGTTAAATCAGATTAAATTTTAAAGAAGCTTTGCAGCTTCCTTATCAAGGAAGATTACTGCGTCCTCATGGTTCTGAAGCACAGAAGCGGGGCAGGAGGGGGAAACTTCACCTTTGATCATTGCGTAAGCTGCCTTAGCCTTACTTTCACCTGTTGCGATGAGGACGATTTTTTTAGCTTTCATAATGCTGCCGATACCCATTGTCATAGCGTAACGGGGCATTGGAACGTCGCCGAAAAATTTCTGGTTGGAAGCAATTGTGCTGTCTGTAAGCTTTACCTTGTATGTATGCTGTGTGAATTCATCAGCAGGCTCATTAAAGCCGATATGACCGTTTGTGCCGATTCCGAGAAGCTGGAGATCAATTCCGCCTGCATTCTCGATTGCCTTTTCATAACGCTCACACTCAGCCTTTTCCTCAGCGTTTCCGTCAATAAAGTTTACCTTATTAAGGTCGACGTCAGTGCGGGAGAAAAGATTGTCAACCATAAAGGAATAAAAGCTATTTTTATCGCTTTTGGGAAGGTCGCAGTATTCATCAAGGTTAAAGGTAGTAACATTTTTGAAACTTACGTTTCCTGCTGCATATTCTTTAGCCATATAGTCATATGTAGGTACAGGGGACATACCTGTTGCAAGACCGAGAACTGAATCGGGTTTAGCGTTAACCTGGTCTACAAAAATCTTGCCAACTTCTTCGCCTATCTGAGCGGCGGTATCCAGAACGATTACTTTCATATTGTGTTCCTCCAAATATCAATCGATGCTTTGCTAAATTTATTTTATTATAGCATCAAATTGTGATTAATGACACCTTTTTTATAAAAAAACAATAAATTCATACTCTTCGCAAAAAAACTCTGTGAAAAAATAAACATAAATTTTTATAAAAAAAGTAAAATATAGTTTTATTTTATTGTTTTTTAGCCCTTTGCTGTGCTAAAATATAAAACAAATTTATTGTCGAGGAGTGGATATTATTATGGGAAAGCTTGAACAGCTTGATAAGAAAACGGAGGAAAAGGGTTCCGGTTTTGTTACAGTATGGCAGTTTGTAAAATTCACCTTTGCAAGTCTTATTGCAATGATTTCCGAATTTGCAATACTTAACATTATGAACCATATTGATGCAATAACAAATCTCAATATGCAGCCCTTTGACTGGTTTGTTTTCCATTATAAGGGAGACGGTGTAGAGGGACTTGGAACAATGATTGCATTCCTTGTTTCAACAACTGTTGCCCAGATCATCTCTTTCGTTGTAAACAGAAAGAAAACCTTTGGTTCCAACATGAACCTTACTTTCAGCGTAGTTGTATATTTTGTTGTAATTGTAGCTCTTATCTGTGCACAGACTTATTTTGCTCCGCAAATCAGCTATCTTCTTCAGAATAATGCCAATATGGGCTATGATCTTGCTACAAACATTGCTAAAATGTGCTTCAGCTTCCTTAACTTTGTAGTATTGTTCCCCTTAGAGAAATTTGTAATTATGCGCAAAGTTGAAAAGAAAGAAGAAGCCCAAGAAAAATAAAACAAAAAAGAGCCTGGAAGTAAATTTCAGGCTCTTTTTTATATATTAATATTATTCTAAAAATGCCGAAGCTCCTTACAGGGAAGACTGTAAGGAGCTTCTTATAGAGTCTTGAAAGGGGAAATTAGAAAGCCTCCGCTTTGCTGACTGCATTTTCAACAAATTCCATAACATGGGTGGGATTTTTCTTTATTTCCTTTGCAGGAATTGTAACTACGCTGTGGCAGTTACCACCTGCGAGAGAAATTCGTTTTCTGAATACTTCAGATGTATGACGGGAGAAAAATCTGTCCTTAATAAAGACACCGATAACTTCTGTTCCGCTGAGGTTAGTTGTGTGAAGAAATTCGTTTACAACTGCAGCGGGCATACCTGCCGTGAGAGTTGATGCTATGATTACACTGTCGTATTTTGAAAAATCAATGTCAAGTTCTTTAATTCTGACACCCTGTCCGCTTAAAGCGCATGAAAGTTTTTTCGCATAGCCGCAGGAATAGCGTGGAGAAAGTTCAATAACATCGGTGTATTTGCTGTCTGCATTTTCAGCGCAGATCTTTCCTACACGGGAATCTGTACAGTAATAGATGAAAAGCGTTTTCATTTAAAATCTTCCTCACTTTAAATTAGCTTCATTCATTTACTTCAATATTTTGTTTTTTCAGGATTGCTTCTTATCCAAAACTTCGTTAAGCCAGTCGAGAACATCTTCAAACACCTGCTGTTTGTTGAGCTCATTTAAAACTTCGTGTCTGTCGTTTTCATAGAGTTTAAGAGTTGCATCCTTATGACCGGTCTTTTTAAGATCATGGAAAACTTGTCTGACTCCTTTACCGTATTCTCCTACCGGGTCTTCTGTACCTGAGATGAGAAGCATCGGCAGAATGAAAGGAACGTTATTATACCATGAATGAGTTGAAACACTGCGCAGAATGTCAAAAAGATCTCTGTATCCGGCGGCAGTGAAAAGGAATCCGCATTTAGGGTCTGCAATGTAAGCGTCTACAACAGATTCATCACGTGTGAGCCAATCGAAATCGGTGCGTTTTTCTCCGACTCTTTTATTGTAGCTGCCAAAGGCGATTTTATTGATGAATTCGCTTCTGTGATGAACGCCTTTTCTCGAAGCTATAAATTCTGCGATTTTAACTGCCAGTCCTGCTGCGGGATTTGTTCCGCTTGTTCCGCAGAAAATTGCTCCGTCAATATTCATACCGAATTTTTCAGTATAGCGTCTTGCAATAAATGAGCCCATACTGTGACCGAAAATGAAAAACGGTTTGTCAGGATATGTGCTGCGTGCAATGTCGGTTAAAAGCTTTACATCGTTTACAAGGTCGTGACGTCCGGTTTTGTCACCAAAATAGCCAAGCTCGCTGTCATTTTTAACAGAGAGTCCATGTCCAAGATGATCGTTGATAAAAACTGCAAATCCGTTGCTGCTCAGGAATCTTGCAAACTCGTCATATCTGCCGCTGTGTTCAGCCATACCGTGGCAGATCTGAATTATGCCTTTAATCTGATCCTCATTATCGGGAGTATAGGAACGGGCATAAATATCTGCAAGTCCTGAAGAGGACGGAAATGTGTATTCGTTAACTGTAATGTTCATAATTTCAAGCTCCTTTCTGAATTTAAGTAAATCAAAAGAGCTGGAGCGATGCAGCTCTAAAAAATATCATCGTTGTTAGTGTAAATTAACATCTTTAATTTACGCAAAATATTATAGCATAAGTTTTGAAATTTTGTAACACTTTTGTTACTATTTGAAGGAGTTTTGTAGTAATTGACAAAAAAGGTAAAAGATTGTCTAACAAAAGAACCAATTAAATTTGACTTTTGTTGAAAATTATGATGTTTTTATCAAAAGAGCAATAAATAGCTATTTTGTATACTTATTTAACACAGTTATATTCCCGTAAGGTCAAAATCGGGAATATATTTTGACTGAGCTGATGAAATTTCCTGAAGAAAACCGTCCTCAAAGCCCATTTCCAGCATTGCGCTTATAACTTTTTCATATTCTCTCTTAGTAATTTTCCTGTTGATTTCCGGAAACTCCTCGGCTCTCGAACAGGGAGTGTACTGACACATGAGACTTACAGGTATATTTTTAGGATAATTTTCCCAAATATACCTTAAAACTTTTATGGACTCATTTGTATGCTGTGGAAGAATAAGATGTCTTATTATAACTCCCTTGGTAATGAGTCCATTTTCGTCGTACTGGGGAGCGCCCACCTGACGTATCATTTCTTCGATCGACTTTGACGCAAAATCAAAATAATCCGCTGCGCCGGAGTATTTTGCGGAAACATCACTGCTGACATATTTAAAATCAGGGAGATAGACATCTATAAGTCCCTCAAGGGAACGGAGGGTTTCCACTTTTTCGTATCCGGAGCTGTTATATACTACGGGGACTGGAGGTTTTTTCTTTTTTAAAACACGCCTTATGGAAGCTGCAAAATGGGTAGGATTTACAAGATTTATATTGTTAGCTCCCATATCTACAAGTTCGTCAAAGATTTCGGAGAGCCTTTCTTCCGTTACAGGTGTACCAAAGCCGCCGGTGCTGATTTTGCTGTTCTGACAAAAAACACAGCCCAGAGAACAGCCGGAGAAAAAAACGGTTCCCGAACCTTTTTCGCCGCTGATGCATGGTTCCTCCCAAAAGTGAAGAGCTGCTCTTGCTAAAACAGGGGAATCAGGCATTTTACAAAAGCCTTCAGAGGGCTTTTCCTTTTCTCTTTTAACTTTACACATTCTCGGACAAAGGCTGCATTTTTCCATTTTGGTATTCCTTTCAGTATAAACTGGACAAAATAAATTTAAACATAAAATACAGACAGGCTCTTTATGTTTATACAATATAATAGTTGTCATCGACAAATTTTTCAACCTTAAATTGATTTATCATGATTTTTGAGATATAATACCCACCGTTGGATATATTGATTTTACAATAAAAACAAAGCTGCAAAGCGGAGGTGCTTTTATGGTTTTGACCGTTGATATAGGAAATACAAATATAACTTTCGGAGCGTACAAAAATGATGAACTGATGTTTGTTTTGCGTCTTTCAACAGACAGAAGAAGAACAAGAGATCAGTATGCGGCTGAATTTCATGATCTGCTGCGTCTTAACGGAGTAGAGGGCTCGGATTTTTCGGGAGCTATAATCGGTTCAGTTGTTCCGGAGCTTACAAGAGCCGTTAAGGAGGCTGTGGAATTTGTAACAGGCCGCACTCCGTTAATGGTGGGACCTGGAATAAAAACAGGACTTAATATCCGTACCGATGACCCCGGAGAACTGGGAGCTGACCTTGTTGCAGGAGCAGTTGCCGCCATTGAGCTTTTCCCTCTGCCGTGTCTTGTTATGGATTTGGGAACTGCCACAAAAATCAGTGTAATAGATGAAAAAGGAGTTTTTAGAGGCTGTACAATAGCCGCAGGAGTAGGTATTTCCGTTGAAGCTCTTGCTGCAAAAACTTCTCAGCTTCCCGGTATCAGCCTTTCGGCTCCTGCTCACACAATTGGTACAAATACAATAGACTGTATGCAGTCCGGTACAGTGTTCGGCACTGCTGCAATGCTTGACGGCATGGCAGACAGAATTGAAGAGGAGCTTAACTGTCCCGTAAAAAGTATAGCTGCAACAGGCGGCTTTGCCGGGGAAATAGTCTGCAACTGCCGCAGAAAGGTAACCTATGACGGCGAGCTTCTGCTCAAGGGCTTAAAGATTTTATATGACAGAAATTCTTCAAAATAAGCTTTTAATCCGTGATATTGATTCTCTGTATTTTACTGCTTCGCAGTTAAAATAAATTTTCAGATTATACCGCTGTTTTCGTTCATCAGTATGGCGTGAATAAATCACGCCCCGGCGCTGCATCCTTTTTATGGAGCAGCAGCAAGGAGGTAATAATTTATGAAAAGCAAAAAATCAACTAAGAGCGTCCTTACGCTCACTCAGCTGGGAGTGCTTTCTGCACTTATTATCCTTTTAACCTTTGTGCCTAATATCGGATATATCAGCTACGGTGTTCTGAGTATCACGATTATTCACATTCCCGTTATCATCGGCGCAATTGTTATGGGACCTAAATCAGGTGCAATTCTCGGCGCGGTATGGGGAATTTCCTGTATTGTAAAAGCAGTTCTGGCTCCGCCGTCACCGCTTGAGGGCGCTATTTTCTGGAACCCTGCTGTATCGCTTATTCCTCGTGTCCTTGCGGGATTTATAGCAGGCGCAGTTTTTGTCATTGCTGCAAAAGCCGATAAAATCGGCAAAACCGCTCAGACAATTGCCGCTGTTATTGCCGCTCTTCTTGCAGGTGTTGCAGTAACTTCCGCTGTAAGCTTTGCAAAGCAGGCACAGTGGGCGGGCTTTGCAGTAGCTTTAATAGGTGCAGTTGTATTCGCTCTTATAATTGCAGGATGTCTTTATCTTGTTTTTGCACCTAAAAAGCAGGATGCAAAAGGCAAAAAGAACAACATACCTGCCGGTATTGCTGCAATTGCAGGCTGCATTACCAATACGATTTTTGTAATGGGAGCTATTTATATTTTCCACGGAGGAGAGTTCGGCAAGGAGCTCGGAATCACCGTTATGTCTTTCGGCGGTTTCCTTAAATATGTCCTTGCGGCGTTTACAATCAATGCAGTTCTTGAAATTGTAGCGGCTGTAATAATTGCCGTTCCAGTGAGCATGGCTCTAAAAAAGGTAAAGACAAGAGTATAATTTTAAATTAGTTAAACAGAACGAAAACAGTTAAGTATATATTTTAAAAATTCAGGCTTCGTCTTAAAGGACGGAGCTTTTTTTTGTATTCTGAAAAGATTACCCGAAAATTGACCTCTTTAAAATTACTGAAAATTGTATATTTAACTATGACACTTTTTCTGCTATCATGTATCCATAATGAAAAGAGAGGTGTCAGTTATGAAAAGAATTGTTACAATTCAGGATATTTCATGTCTCGGAAAGTGCTCCATTACGGTTGCTCTTCCCATAATTTCAGCAATGGGTGTTGAGGCAGCTATTATTCCCACTGCTGTTTTGTCCACCCACACAATGTTCAAGGGCTTTACCTGCAAAGATCTTGACGATCAGATTGTACCCATCACAGATCACTGGAAAAACGAGGGAATCAAATTTGACGGTATTTACACCGGATATCTTGCATCAGGTCAGCAGATCGCTACTGTAATTTCGGTTATCGATAAGCTTAAGGACGACACCCTTGTAGTTGTCGATCCTGCCATGGCTGATAACGGAAAGCTTTATCCTGCTTTTGACAGCGAGTTCCCCAAGGAGATGGCTAAGCTCTGCGGTAAGGCAGATATAATTCTTCCCAATATCACTGAGGCAAGCTTCCTTACAGGCAGCGAATATAAAACAGAGTATGACGAAAGCTATATTGACGAGCTTCTCAAAAAGCTTGCAGCTCTCGGCAGCAAAAAGGTAGTGCTTAAGGGCGTTGTGCTTGACGGCAAATACGGAGTTATCTGCTATAACTGTGAAACAGGCGAGAGAACCATGTACAGCCACGAGAAAATACCTGTAGGCTACCACGGTACAGGTGACGTGTTCTCCTCAACCTTTGTAGGCGCACTTATGAGAGGAAAGAGTATTGAGGATGCCGTAAAGCTTGCTGCTGATTATACAGTTGAGTGTATCAAGATAACCTATAACAGAGTTGGGGAAGATTTCTACGGCGTTGATTTTGAAACAGCAATGCCTTTCCTTATTGACAGACTCAAATAAAAATATTAAACTTTTAAAAGTTTCATGAAAGGGGAAATTCAATTGACTGATATACAAAAAGAGCTGAAAGAATTTCTTCTTTCAGCGGGAGCTTCAGATGTAGGCTTTGCGGAAATTGATGACGGTGATTTCGGTTCCTGCCGCTGGGGTGTGAGCGTGGTAGTAAAGCTTTCCGATGGCATAATCGACGAGATAGACGGCGCTCCCACACACACTTATTTCAGCCATTACAGAGCAGTCAATGCCCTTATTGATTCACTGCTTTTAAGAGCTGGAATGTTCCTGGAAAAAAGGGGATACAAATATATTACCGTTGCCGCTTCACAAAGCATAAATAAGGATGGCTGGAATTACTGCGGCCGTTATTCCCATAAAAAGCTTGCGTATCTTTCGGGTCTTGGAACAGTGGGAAAAAATTCCTTGTTCCTCCATAAAGAATACGGAGCGAGAGTTCGTCTGGGTTCACTTTTTACGGACTGTCCCCTTGAGAGAGAAGTGCCGATTTCTGAAAATATCTGTATCGGATGCAGTCTCTGTGCCGATGCATGTCCGTCAGGAGCCATTAAGGGAAAAGACTGGTATCCGGGTATTGACCGAAGCGAAATTTTCGACCCTGAAAAATGCAGCACTTTTATGAAAAAGGAATTTAAAATGATAGGCAGGGGAGCTGTCTGCGGAATCTGCATGAAAGTATGTCCTGCCGGAAAACTTAAAAAATAATCACTGAAAAATAAACTCCGCCGGAATATTAATTCGGCGGGGTTAGCTTTATGTTGATGTTTATTTAATTTACTGAGCGGGTTTTGCAGTTACATCTTCCTGAGAAGAATTAGCGCTTGCTTTAATATTTTTAATGGTAAATCCTGTTAAAATTGAAGAAGAGGAAAAACCAAAGCGATAGTTTCCTACATCTTTTGTGAAAGAAGTTTTTCCGTTATAAGATTCAGGAAGACTTACTTTAAGCTCTTTGATAATTGCGTCTGCATCAGCTTCGCTAAGCTCTGTAAAAGCTAAAACGGAATATTTCGAAATTTCGCAAAAGTTATCAACAGTAGCCTGGCTGATATTTCCTGAAGCATCCTGACCTCTGCCTACAAACCAAACAGAGCTTTCAATAAACTCTTTTGACTTTTTGTCTGCGGTAGCTAAAAGTGTGATTTTGGAATTACCGGCTGATTCATTAAAGGAATATGTATAGCGCAGTTCGTTTCCGTCACTGGATTCAGTAACCTGAAGCTTATCTTTTGAAATTGTCGGGGAATCGGAATCCTGTGAATTTTTATCGCCGCCATTATTATCGGCAGCAGCTATATTGTTGAACTTTTCTATTCCGTCAGTTACCATATTTTTTTCAGCCATGCATCCGAAGAATGTAAGGGTAATTGCAAGGGCAACAAGGACGCAGGCGATTGATTTTATTGCATGTTTCATATAATCACCTCAAAACATAATTTAACAAATAAATGATATAGGAATGTCAAACACCTGTCAATGGGCATTATGCCGAATAAAGGCAAAGTATACAAAACATTATGCACAACTAAAGGTGTTAATCAATCTATATGTAGAAAAAAATCAAAAGCTGTTACAATCTATTGAAATTATCCATGTTTTGCAATAGAATATATAAGTATTGATAAAAAGCTGGGTAGGTGAATGTGCGGTGGCCTGTTTTTTGGTTTCTATTATAGGTATAGGGACAGGAGCACAATTTAACAACAGGCACTTCAAGGCGCCCAATCTCAGTGTGTCAAAAAACAACAGGTGAAAAGCAGGCTGCGTTATAATCGCAGCCTTTTTACTTTTGAAAGACCTGAAAAGCAAAAATTTTGAAAGGATGTAGAGTGTATGAAAAAAGTAGCTGTAATTATGGGCAGCGACAGTGATTTGCCGGTAGTAGGAAAAGCTATAAAAAAGCTTGCTGAGTTTGGAGTTGAAACAGAGGTTCATGTAATGTCTGCGCACAGAACACCGGTTCAGGCTGCTGAGTTTTCCTCAAAGGCAAGAGAAAATGGTTTCGGAGCTATTATAGCTGCGGCAGGAAAAGCTGCACATCTTGCAGGTGTTCTTGCAGCTCATACCACTCTTCCTGTTATCGGAATTCCCGTTAAGTCTTCCACTCTTGATGGACTCGATGCTCTTCTTGCAACAGTTCAGATGCCCTCAGGTATTCCCGTTGCAACAGTTGCCATAGATGGTGCTGAGAATGCTGCAATTCTTGCAGTGCAGATGCTCGCTTTGTCTGACGAGTCACTTGCAAAGAAACTTGATGAGATGAAGTCCGATATGGAAAAAGCAGTTATTGCAAAGGATAAGGCTCTTGCAGAAAGCCTTAAGGCTTAAGTTTTATAACTGTTATTTGTTGTTTTATTAAATTGCAAAATCATTTTGGAGGCTGATAGATATGTTTGACAAAATACATGAAGAATGCGGCGTTTTCGGCGTCTACAACAAGGATGATCTCAATGTGGCAAATGAAGCATATTTTGCTCTTTTTGCCCTTCAGCACAGAGGTCAGGTAAGCTGTGGTATTGCAGTAAACAATGACGGAATCATCGATTGTGAAAAAGGCATGGGCATTGTTCCCGATGTTTTTGATGCCGATACACTCAAAAAACTTACAGCAAACGGCAGAGGAGACATCGGTCTCGGTCATGTCCGCTATTCTGCCGGCAAGGATTCTATTCCGATAAACTCTCAGCCTCTTGTTATGCGTTATTCAAAAGGCACACTGGCTATTTCAAATAACGGCAGCCTTGTAAATACTGAAGAAATCAAACGTGAGCTTCAGACAACAGGCGCTATTTTCCAGACAAACAGTGACGCTGAGCTTATCGGTTATCTTATTGCAAAGGCAAGACTTACTGTTGGCAGCGTTGAAGAAGCTATTTCAGAAGCTATGAACAAGCTTGAGGGTGCATATTCTTTCCTCGTAGTTTCACCCCGCAAGCTTATCGGTGTAAGAGACCCTCACGGATTCCGTCCCCTTTGCATCGGAAAGAGCGGAAACAGCTATATGCTCGCTTCCGAAACCTGTGCTCTTGACAGCCTTGGTGCTGAGTTCGTTCGTGACGTTGAGCCCGGCGAAATCGTCATCATCGATGAAAACGGCATCCGCAGCATTAAAGACCACTGTGGACAGAAAACTTCACTTTGCATTTTTGAGCATGTTTACTTTGCTCGTCCCGATTCCGTCATCGATGGCGCAAGTGTTCATATGGCACGCCGTATGGCAGGTCGCTATCTTGCACAGGAGCATCCTGTTGAAGCCGACGTTGTTATCGGTGTTCCCGATTCAGGTCTTGACGCTGCAATTGGTTATTCTGAGGAATCAGGTATTCCCTTTGCATTCGGTTTCATCAAGAACCGCTATATAGGCAGAACTTTCATTCAGGAAACTCAGGAGCAGAGAGAGAGAAGCGTTCATATTAAGCTCAATCCTCTTTCAGCAGCCGTTAAGGGTAAGAGAGTTGTCATGATAGATGACTCAATCGTAAGAGGTACAACCAGTGCTCACATTGTTGAGCTTCTCAGAAAGGCAGGAGCCACAGAGGTTCATATGCGTATTTCTTCTCCGCCTTTCCTCAATCCCTGCTATTTCGGTACAGATATCAGCTCACGTGAATATCTTATTGCCTGCCGTCTTACTCTTGATGAAATTCGTCAGGAAATCGGCGCTGATTCTCTCGGATATCTCGGCCTTGAAAATCTCCACAAGATCGCAGTAGGTTCAAAGTGCGAATTCTGTGATGCATGCTTCACAGGCAAATATCCCGTAGAAATCAAGGATTCAATATTTGAAGATAAATTCAGCAAAAAAATAAACGAGTCTAAATAAAAGGGAGGATTCTACAAAAATGGAAAGCTTCAGCAAAAGCTACAAGGAAGCAGGCGTTGACGTAACTGCCGGCTACAAATCAGTAGAGCTTATTAAATCTCATGTTGAAAGAACAAAGATTCCCGGTGTTATGTCCGCAATCGGCGGCTTCGGCGGAATGTTTGCCCCCGATATGACAGGTATTGCAAATCCTGTGCTTGTTTCCGGTACTGACGGAGTTGGAACAAAGCTTAAAATTGCATTCCTTATGGATAAGCATGATACAGTTGGTATCGACTGCGTTGCCATGTGCGTAAACGATGTTGCATGTTCAGGCGCAAAGCCCCTTTTCTTCCTTGACTATGTTGCAGTAGGAAAGAATATACCCGAAAAAGTTGAGCAGATAGTCAAAGGCGTTGCAGAGGGCTGCGTACAGGCGGGCTGTGCTCTTGTAGGCGGCGAAACAGCTGAGATGCCCGGTTTCTATCCTGTTGACGAATACGACCTTGCAGGTTTCTGCGTAGGTATGGGTGACAGAGATAAGCTTGTTGACGGTAAAAATCTCCGTGCAGGGGATGCCCTTATAGGCGTTGAGTCCTCAGGTCTTCACTCAAACGGATTCTCACTTGTAAGAAAGGTTTTCCGTATAACTGAAGAACGCCTTAGCCTCCACATGAATGACCTCGGCAAAACTCTCGGCGAAGAGCTTCTCACTCCCACAAAGATTTATGTAAAGCCTCTTCTTGAGCTTATGTCAAAAGTTGACGTTCACGCAATTTCACATATTACAGGCGGAGGATTCTATGAGAATATTCCACGTATGATCGAGGGTGATCTCACAGCTGTTATCGAAAAGAGCAAGGTTCCCGTAAAGCCCATTTTCAAGATTATCCAGAACGAGGGTATTCCTGAGAGAGATATGTTCAATACATTCAATATGGGTATCGGTCTTTGCATTGCAGTTGCTCCCGATAAGGCTGATGAGGCTGTAAGAATCCTTGAAAGCTGCGGCGAAAAGGCTCACATTATCGGTGAGATGAAGCAGGGCGAAAAGGGTATTGAGTTATGCTGAAAATAGCTGTGCTTGTTTCCGGCGGAGGAACCAATCTCCAGGCTCTTATTGACGCTGAAAAAGCCGGAAAGATTAAAAACGGAACAATAGTTAAGGTTATCGCAAGCAAGGATGGGGCATATGCCCTTACCCGTGCTGAAAATGCGGGAATAGAAACTGCCGTTGTGGCAAGAAAATCCTTTGAAAATCCCGACGATTACGACAAGGCTCTCCTTTCTGAACTTAAAAAGTGCGGGGCTGACCTTGTGGTTCTTGCAGGTTTCCTTTCTATTCTCGGCGAAACCGTTATTTCAGAGTATGAAAATAAAATTATAAATATCCATCCGTCACTTATACCGTCATTTTGCGGAAAGGGCTGCTACGGACTTAAAGTTCACGAAATGGCTCTTGAAAAAGGCGTTAAAGTGACAGGTGCAACGGTTCATTTTGTAAATCTTATTCCTGACGGAGGAGCAATAATTCTCCAAAAGGCAGTTGAGATTAAAAACGGTGATACTCCGGAGGTTTTACAGCGCAGGGTTATGGAAAACGCTGAGTGGGAAATTCTTCCAAAAGCGGTCTCACTTTTCTGCGAGGGTAAAATAAAAGTTACCGGAAACACAACTGTTGTAGAAGATTAACCTAAAATAAATAATAATTAAAATTAACAGGAGGCAGAGCCATGCAGGTTGCTGATTTGAAAAATTATCTTTCCTCAAACGAATATCCCGGAAGAGGCGTGCTTATAGGAAAAAGTGAGGACGGCAAAAACGCCGTAATCGTATATTTCATTATGGGCAGAAGCGAAAACAGCCGAAACAGAGTTTTTGTAACAGAGGATGAGGGAATAAGAACTCAGGCATTTGACCCGGCAAAGCTTTCCGATCCCTCACTTATTATTTATTCTCCCGTAAGAGTATTAGGCAGCAAAACAGTTGTGACAAACGGCGATCAGACCGACACTGTTTATGATTTCCTTAAAGAGGGCAAAACCTTTGAGGAAGCTCTCAGAACACGTACATTTGAGCCCGATGAGCCTAACTTCACCCCCAGAATTTCAGGTGAAGCCGATATTGCAAAGGGAGAGCTTTTCTATAAGCTTTCAATCCTCAAAAGCGCAAACGGAAATCCCGAAAGCGTAAGAAGATATTTCTATGAATACTCTTCACCTCTCAGCGGCAGGGGACATATTATCCATACATATAAGCATGACGGAAATCCCATTCCCTCTTTTGAGGGCGAGCCTGTTGAGGTCGAGCTTAAAGGCGATATCGATTCACTTACTGAAAAGGTATGGGCAGGACTTAACGAAAACAATAAGGTTTCTCTTTTTGTCCGTTATATCGACATTGAAACCGGCAAGACTGAAACAAGAATTGTAAATAAAAACAAATAATGGAGGAGAAAGAAATGGCAAAAGAGCTTATGCTTAAATACGGCTGCAACCCCAATCAGAAGCCGTCTAAAATTTTTATGAAAGATTCAAGCGAACTGCCTATCGAGGTTCTCAACGGCAGACCCGGTTACATTAACTTTCTCGATGCATTCAACAGCTGGCAGCTTGTAAGAGAGCTTAAAAAGGCTACCGGAATGCCTTCTGCGGCTTCCTTTAAGCACGTAAGCCCCGCAGGCGCTGCTATCGGTGTACCCCTTAGCGATACACTTAAAAAGATTTATTTTGTAGATGACCTTGAGCTTTCACCCCTTGCAACAGCTTACGCAAGAGCAAGAGGAGCTGACAGAATGTCCTCCTACGGCGATTTTATCGCTCTTTCAGAGGTTTGCGACGTTCCCACAGCAAAGCTTATTGCCCGTGAGGTATCCGACGGAATCATAGCTCCCGGCTATGAGGATGAAGCTCTCGAAATCCTCAAGGGTAAGAGAAAGGGCACATACAATATCATAAAGATTGACGAAAACTATACTCCCGCTCCCATTGAGCACAAGGATGTTTTCGGCATCACTTTTGAGCAGGGCAGAAATGAGCTTTCAATAGATGAAAGCCTTCTTGAAAACGTTGTTACAGAAAATAAGAACATCCCCGAAGAGGCAAAGAGAGATCTTCTTATTTCCCTTATCACTCTTAAATATACTCAGTCAAACTCTGTCTGCTATGTAAAGGACGGACAGGCTATCGGCGTAGGTGCAGGACAGCAGTCAAGAGTTCACTGCACACGTCTTGCAGGCAATAAGGCTGATGTATGGTATTTAAGACAGCATCCCAAGACCCTTGGGCTTAAATTCAAGGCTGACATCCGTCGTCCCGACAGAGACAACACAATCGACGTCTATGTTTCTGACGACTATATGGATGTTCTTGCCGACGGCGTTTGGGAGAACTTCTTTGACGAGAAGCCCGAACCTCTTACAAAAGAGGAGAAGAAAGAATGGCTTGCTACAATGAGCGGCGTTTCTCTCGGTTCAGATGCATTCTTCCCCTTCGGTGATAATATCGAAAGAGCAAAGAAGAGCGGTGTTGAGTATATCGCACAGCCCGGCGGCTCTATCCGTGACGATAACGTAATCGAAACCTGCAACAAATATTCAATGGCAATGGCGTTTACAGGAATCCGCCTTTTCCATCACTGATAAAAGGAGGCTATTTACCGTGAAAATACTTATGGTAGGCGGCGGCGGACGTGAACACGCCCTTATCCGCAAGCTTCTTGAAAGCGAAAAGGTAGAAAAAGTATATTGCGCTCCCGGCAACGGAGGAATTTCCTGCGACGCTGAGTGCTTCTCAGTAGGAGCTACTGACATTGACGGCATGGTTTCTCTTGCAAAGGAATTAAAAGTTGACTGCGTTTTTGTAGCTCCCGACGATCCTCTTGCAGCAGGCATGGTTGACGCAATGGAGAAAGAAGGCATAAGAGCTTTCGGCCCCCGTGCAAACGCAGCGATTATTGAAAGCAGCAAGGTTTTTTCAAAGAATCTTATGAAGAAATATTCAATTCCCACTGCCGGATATGAAGTTTTTGAAAATTCAAAAGATGCTCTCAGCTATATCAAAGAGCAGAATAAATATCCCGTTGTAGTTAAAGCCGACGGCCTTGCACTTGGTAAGGGCGTTATTATTGCCCAGAACGAAGCAGAAGCTGAGGATGCCGTTCATACAATTATGGATGACAAGAAATTCGGCGCTTCCGGTAATAAGGTTGTAATTGAAGAGTTCATAACAGGACCAGAAGTGTCCGTACTTGCATTTACAGACGGTAAATGTGTAAAGCCTATGGTTTCTTCAATGGACCACAAGAGAGCTTACGACGGAGATAAAGGCCCCAACACAGGCGGAATGGGCACAATCAGCCCCAACCCCTATTACACTCCCGAAATTGCCGACAGATGCATGAAGGAAATTTTCCTTCCCACAATTGAGGCAATGAACAAAGAGGGAAGAACCTTTAAGGGCTGCCTTTATTTCGGACTTATGCTCACTGCCGACGGTCCCAAGGTAATAGAGTACAATGCACGTTTCGGTGATCCTGAAACTCAGGTTGTACTTCCGAGACTTAAAACTCCTCTTTGCGATATTGTGGATGCTGTAATTGATGAAAATCTCAGCGACCTCGATATCCAGTGGAGCGATGAGGCTTGTGCCTGCGTTGTAATGGCTTCCGGCGGATATCCCGGCTCATATCCCAAGGGAATTGAGATAAAAGGTCTCGATTCTGACGGACAGGTTGAGGGAGCTTGTGTTTTCCATGCGGGAACAGCTCTTGAAAACGGAGTATTCAAAACAGCAGGCGGCAGAGTTTTAGGTGTTACAGCATTGGGCTCAGACCTTAAAGAAGCACTTAAAAAAGCCTATGCAGCAGTTGAAAAGATTACTTTTGAGGGCGCACACTATCGCACTGATATCGGTAATAAATAATTCATAATTTGTTAATATAAAAAGCCATCACAATGATGGCTTTTTAGTTTATAATCATACCATGACGTTAGTGTAGAACTGTAATCAGTTTAACGTAGTACGAAAGTGGTGTTTTAATTAATGGAGAAAAAAATGAGCAAAAAGAAAAGGAACGGGATAATCATAGGCAGTATAGCCGGAGTGCTGGCGGTAGTGCTGCTTATCCTTATGTTTGTTGTACCTGATTCCGGTACAGCGGTTAACCTCGTAGAGGTAAAGCCCCGTGCAATGTCCCAGCATTTCAATACAACCGGTGAAATTATTTCAGACGGTGATACTAATTACACAATGTACAGCGGGACAATGGTTAAAACCGTAAACGTAAAAGAAGGGGATACGGTTAAGAAAGGAGATGTCCTTGCTACTTTTGACACTGCCTCAATAGATGCGGAAATTGCAGAAAAGCAGGAGTCTTATTCAAAAGCCAAGGAATCCTACGATGCAGTTGTAAACGGAAAGGTTACCGCTGAGCAGCAGGTAAAAAATCTGTCTTCACAGATTACGGCTCTCGAAAAGGAGTCAGCACAGCTTCAGAAAGAACTTTCATCAATGGGCGGAACTCTGCCTGAAATTCCCAATATCAATATTGAAGAGATAATCAAGAAGATTTCCGAGATGTCACCGGAAGAACTTCAGGCAGTTTTGACACAGATTCTGGAGTCTCTGCCTACAATTAACGACGGAGCGGAAAAGGTAAGCGAGTTTTCCGATAAGCTCAGCAAACTCATTAACTGCGAAACACAGCTTCTTCAGCTTAAAGTTCAGAATGAGCTTTTCAAAACACAGAGCAATCTCTCTTTTGATGAGATTGTTAAAATAGCTGTTGATACAGCAAAGGCCGATCTTGATAAGAGCGTAGCTAAAAGAGAAGTAATCGCCAAAGGCTGGGTAGCTGAAAGTGACGGCCTTGTAACTAAGGTAAGTGTAACTGCCGGTGAGATGTTCGGAAATGAACAGAGCAGCGGATTTGATATGACATCTCTCCTTTCCATGCTTACAAGCGGAGATATGCAGATGGATATGAATTCCATTCTCTCAATGCTTGGAAGCGCAGGATCTGGACAGACAGGTATGGTTGTTGCCGATACTTCAAAGTATGTGGCAACCTTTACTGCAGGCAAATACGATATACTTAAGCTTCATGTAGGTCAGAAAGCCACTGTTACCACCATGGGCGGAACTTTTGACGGTGAGATTATATATATCAGTCCCACAGCCACTTCCGGTTCATCAGGTTCCTTCGATTTAAGCTCCATTACAAGCGGACTTACAGGTTCAAGTTCTGCCGGATGCCAGGTCAAGGTTTCAATTGAAAATCCCGATGAAAGTGTAATAGAGGGATTCGATGTAGATGTTGACGTTGAAATCGGCGAGACAAAAGAGCAGATCGCAATTCCTGTTGAAGCTCTTATTCCCGATTCAAAATCCAGCAGCGTATATGTATATAACAGTGAGACAGGAACTGTTTCCGTAAGAGAAATCACTTTCGGCACTACAGATGACACATATTATCAGATTGAATCCGGTCTTGAGGAAGGCGAATTTGTAGTAAAGAATCCTCCCTCAACTCTCACTGACGGAGCAAAGGTTAAAGTAGAGAAAAATTCATAATAAAACGGAGGCAAAACCGTGAATATTAAAGAAAATATAAAAATAGCGGTTTTCAGCATCCGCACTAATATGATGCGCTCACTTCTTACAATGCTCGGAATAATAATCGGCGTTGCGTCGGTTATAGCAATTATAACCGTAGGTACCGGCGGCCGTGACTATATTATCGGTATGATAGAGGATATGGGTGCAAGCGTTGTAAGTATATCTGTAAAAACCAATGCTGCAACTTCCAGTGATTATATTAACTATAATGATATTGAGGCTATAAGAAATCTTGAAAGTGTTGAGTATGTCACTCCTGTTACAATTTCAATGGGCAGCATTGACGCTGAAGGCAACACTGGTATGGGAGCAGCTATTGGATGTGACGCAGATGTAGCTTCACTACTGAAAACCCCTTGCAAATACGGAAGATATTTTACTCAGGAAGAGTACGATGCGCAGCGTGCAGTTGCTATTATTGATACTATGAGTGCAAAGCAGCTTTTCGGTGAAGAAAACTGCGTGGGCAGATATCTCACTTATACTGTCAGCGGACGTTCTGTTAAGTTTAAAATTATAGGCGTTACCGATGTTGCAGGAAGTTTCGGCATGGATACCGAGCAGCTCAGCAGTATGAGCATGGTAGGAAATATGGGTATTTCAGGCGGAATGATTATGGCTCCCGGCAACGTTGTTTCCTCCCTTATGGGAAGAAATGACAAATATGAAATGCTTTATATTTCCGCAACAGATGAAAATCAGCTTGATGCAGTGGGAAATACCGCTTCCAACGTACTTATGGCCCGCCATAATAACCAAGACCGTGATGTATATGCTGTTACCAATATGGCAACATACATTGATCTTCTCAATACCGTTATAAATGTTTTCACAACATTTATTGCAGCGGTCAGCGCAATCTCTCTTTTGGTCGGCGGAATAGGTGTTATGAATATAATGCTTGTTTCCGTAACAGAGAGAACAAGGGAGATAGGTATACGAAAAGCTCTCGGCGCAAAGACTTCAACTATTTCTCTTCAGTTCCTTACTGAGTCCGTAATAATCTGTCTCATAGGCGGAATTATAGGAATCATAATCGGAATTGTCGGTGCAAAACTTGTTTCATATATAATGGCAATTCCTCTTCAGATAAGCATAATGTCAATTGTAATAGCAATCGGATTTTCAAGTGCAATCGGAATATTCTTCGGAATGTATCCGGCACGAAAGGCAGCCAAAATGGCTCCTATCGAGGCTCTTCGCAGAGACTGATAAGTTTATATTTACACCGCAGCTTTACGGCTGCGGTGTTTTTATGTTAAAAATATATAATTTGTAAGGATTTTACATTTCGAGTGGTTTTTTCCATGAATTTGTGATAAACTGTTTCTGTACCTAAGAGGGTGCCGATTTCATAAACAAGGAATGATGAAAAATGAAATTAAGCGAGCTTATTTCTAAGCTTGACTATGAAGTAATCAGCGGAAGTACGGATATTGAAATATCCGACGTGATTTATGACACAAGACGTCTTGTGCCGAACAGTGCATTTGTATGCATCAAAGGTGCCAAGCTTGACAGCCACACTCTTGCCGGTGAAGCAGCAGAAAAAGGCGCAATTGCAATTGTTTGCGAAGATGCTGTTGAGGTTCCGGATAATGTTACAGTAATTAAAACTAATGATACAAGAACAGCTCTTGCTGAAATGGCAGCGGCTTATTACGGATATCCTGCCGAAAAGCTTGTTACAATCGGTGTAACAGGATCAAAGGGCAAGACCACAACCACATATATGATAAAGGCTATTCTCGAAAAGGCAGGTTATAAGACAGGTCTTATCGGAAGTATCGGCGCCCTTATCGGAGATGAAAAGAAAAAGACAATCAACACAACTCCCGAATCCTATGAGGTTCAGAGATTGTTTAGGGAAATGTATGATGCAGGCTGCAAATATGTTGTTATGGAAGCTTCCTCACAGGGCCTTATGCTTCGCAGAACTGCAGGCTTTGTATTTGATTACGGTATTTTCCTCAATATTTCCCGTGACCATATAAGCCCCTGGGAGCACAAGAGCCTTGAGGAGTATCTCCACTGCAAGAGCCTTCTTTTAAGACAGTGTAAAGTCGGTGTTGTAAACGGCGATGATCCTCAGATTGATAAGGTTCTTGAGGGACATACCTGTGATATTGTAAAGTTTGGTTTCGGCGATTTCAACGATATAGTTGTTGACAGCTTTGAAACAGTTATGAAGCCCGGATACATGGGAGTAAAATACAGCACAAAGGGTAAATATGAGGACGAAATCACCGTCGGTTCTCCCGGAAGATTCAGTATTTATGATTCCCTTTCAGCTGCCTGTGTCTGCCATATGTGCGGAATTGATAAGAGCGTTATTTCCACAGCTCTTGAAGAAATCGAGATAAGAGGCAGAGCGGAAAGAGTTAAAATTGACGCTCCCTTTACTGTGCTTCTTGACTTTGCCCATAACGGAATAGGCGTTCAGAACCTCATTTCCGCAGTTAAGGCTTATAATCCCAACCGTATAATCGCTGTTTTCGGTTCTGACGGAAACCGTACAAAAATCCGCAGAGCTGATGCAGGTGAGATACTCGGCAATATGGCTGATTTTACAATTCTCACTTCAAACTGCCCGAGATTTGAAAAGGTCGAGGATATAAACAACGAAATCAAAGTGGGTCTTGACAGAACAACCGGCAAATATACTGAGATTGTTGACCGCAGAACCGCTATTAAACACGCTATGAAAATGGCTGAAGAGGGAGATATAATTCTTCTTATCGGTAAAGGTCACTGGGATTATGAAGAAATCAACGGCGTAAAGTATCCATTTGATGAAAGAGTTGTTGTAACAGAGCTCTGGGAAGAGATCAAAAACGAAAAATAAAATAGGGCTATAAAAATTTTACCCGGCAGGAATGAAAATTCCCGCCGGGATTTTTCATTTTTCAAACCTGTTTAATCATCTTAAGCGGCGAGAATAACAGTAAAATTAACCGTTCGTGCGCTGTATGATACCATTCGTGCAGAAATCCGCTTTTAAAAGGGAAAATGATGTATTATCACAGTTGGGAGGAGATGAAAAAATGAAAACTCCGGAAAAAGAAAAAACAAAATACTCTTTTTGTCGAAGAATTAAAGATATGCTGAAAATAAAGTTTGGTGTTAACAGTGAAAATAAAGGAAAACTTGCAGTGACAATTGCTAAAGGAATAATGTCTTTTCTTTTTATTCTCCTTGCTGTGATGTTTATACTTAAGATAATAATCGACTGTATTGCAGGCGGGGTGGATATAGTAACAGTGCTTATTTCATTTTTAGTTTTTACTGCTATGAATTTATTTTTGCGGGTTGCGGCATACGAGAACGAAAGAAATAAGCTTTAAAATACCATTCGTGCGCTGTATGATACTGTTCGTGCAGAAATCCGCTTTTAAAAGAGAAAATAATGTATTATCATAGACGAGAGGAGATGGAAAATTTGAAAACATCAGAAAAGGAAAAAACAAAATATTCTTTTTATCAGAATATCAAATATCTTTTGAAAATGATGTTTGATGTTAACAGTGACAACAAAGTTAAACTTATAATGACCTTTGTTTACGGAATAATACCGGCAGTTTTTACTCAACTTGCAGCAACATTCATACTTAAAATAATAATCGACTGCATTACAGGTGATGCAGATGCAAAAACTCTGCTTATTTCATTTTTCGCTTTTGCAGCCATGAACATTGTTTTTCAAGCCATGACATACAAAAACGAAATGCAGATTATATCTTACAGTGAAAAGTGGAGATACACCATTTTAGGAAATATAATCAGAAAAAATCTTTCTGTGAACTATGAAGACATTGAAAGCTATGAAAAGAGAAAAATATTTGATAAGGCGATTGCAAGTGTTTTTTACGGAGATTTAGGATTATCGCAGTTTCTCTTTAATATTCAGAAAATGATAATTGCCCTTACGGGAATAGCGGCATTTTTTGCACTTGTAGCTTTGGCGGACCCGTGGATTTTAGCTGTATGCATATTTTCGGCAGCCGTTAATTTTATCCTTTGCGTTTTATCGAAAAAAGTATCAATAGAGGAAAGCAGAGAATATTTGAGTGCCACCAGAAAAGCACGGTATCTATCCACTGGAAAAGGCGCTGATTTAAAAGCTGCAAAGGATATGAAGATATTCAATGTTGTAAACTGGTTTACTCCTCTTATAGATATGCTTATAGGTGACTTCAAAAGCTTCAAAAACAGCGCAAATAAAAAGCATTTTCTTTATAATACTTTGACTTATGGTGTTTTCCTTGTACGTGATTTATCTGTTTTTGCAATTCTCATAAGCCTTTATTCAAAAGGCAGGCTTACGGCGGGAGATTTTGCCTTTTACTATTCGGTTATAAGCGGAGCAAACTCATGGATTTTTCAGGTTGCACAGACCTATGGTGAACTTTATTTAAACCATCTCTATGCTGACGATTACCGCAAATGTGTTGAAAAAGAAGAGGATTTCAGTAATGCAAAGCCGCTGGAAAAATTCCCTGAAGAGTGTACAGTGGAATTTGACGATGTAAGCTTTTCTTACGACGGTGTTCATGATGCTGTCTCACATCTTTCCTTTAAAATAAGAGCGGGGGAGAAAATTGCAATTGTGGGTGCTAACGGCGCAGGTAAAACGACTACCGTCAAACTTCTCTGCGGACTTTATTCTCCCACCGGCGGCAGAATACTTATAAACGGAAAAAATATAAAGGAAATTGCAAAAGAAGACAGATACAGGCTTTTCTCGGCAGTTTTTCAGGATATATTTACTATGCCTTCGTCAATTGAAAGCAATATCACAATGACCGAAGATGAAGCAGATGAAGAACTGCTTCAAAAATCCATAAAGTTTGCAGGACTTGAAGAGAAAATAGAGTCTCTTCCCGACGGAGTGAAAACGAAGCTCCATAAGGAAATAAACAAAAACGGTATTGATTTATCGGGAGGCGAAACTCAGAAACTTCTCTGTGCCAGAGCTATTTATAAGCAGTCACCAATTATAATTCTCGATGAACCTACGGCGGCTCTCGACCCCATTGCGGAAAATGAGCTTTATATGAAATACGATGAAATCACCAAGGGCAAAACATCCTTTTATATTTCCCACCGACTTGCCAGTACAGCTTTCTGTGACAGAATTTTGTTTATGAAAAATGGATCCATAGTTCAGGAGGGAAGCCACGAACAGCTTATGAAAGATAAAGGCGAATACTTTAAGATGTATTCAATGCAGAGTTATTATTATAATGAGGAACCGGCTGGAGGTGAAAACCTTGAGTAAAAAACATGAAACGAAAATGAATATACGCTTTGCTTTTAAGGTTCTCAAACAGACCGATAAAAAAGTTATCCCTATAATGCTTTTATACGCTTTTACGACATTTTTGCCGCAGCTTACAGCTATTTATTTTTCAGCTAAAATTACTTCAATGTTTTCCGTTGGAGCGCCTGCAAAGGAAATAATGATGAACGCTGTTTTCCTTGCAGTATCCGTATTTGTTCTTTCTGTTGTAAATTCAGCTTTGCAAAAGGAATTCAGAAAACAGATGTCAGTTATTCAGCTGTCTGAAAATAAAATCCTTACAGAAATTGTTACGGGAAAAGACTACGCCCTTTTGGAAAAGCCTGACTTTCAGGTTGCCTTAAAACACTGTCAAACAGTTGTAATGAATAATGGTGGTATAATTTACAGCTTTTATGCTTCTCTGCACTCCATAATAAGCGGAATTTTCGGTCTGGTGTTTTCGATTGTTGCCATTTCACCGGCAATAAAAGGTTTTCTGACATTTGATAATTCATCCTTCCTTACTTCTTGGAAATTCGCAGTTATCATACTTGCGGTTTTTATCCTTTGCGCCGTAATAACATCTCTTGCGGGAGATCGTGCCTCAAAAAAGAACATAAAAATATGGGAATATTATACTG